>Ga0209062_1000137_pt1 | contig 272901 bp, 249 predicted proteins | sample Coa_R2_2_FD_187158 | JGI IMG/M metagenome (GOLD analysis project Ga0209062, IMG submission 187158) | Surface soil microbial communities from Centralia Pennsylvania, which are recovering from an underground coalmine fire - Coalmine... | ecosystem: Environmental > Terrestrial > Soil >... | reverse complement strand
CTCTGCCGGGACATCATCACGGATCGCGAGAGCCCGCATGACCGCCCTCCCGCCGCCAAGTTTGCCGACTCGCAAACCCCTTCTCCCGAAGTTTGCTCCATAGGTCAGTGCCAAATCAGGTCGGTATTACGTCTTGCCGATCCGCTCCCGCTCGCCGAGGAGAAAGACGATCTGCTCATCGACGCGCCGGGGCTCGGCATCGAGCTCGACCCGGTCGCCGTCGCCCGCTACCGCGCCGGATGAGGCGGACGGTCCTCTACAAGATCGGCTGCGAAAAGGAGCGGCTGGCGAAGATTATCGCGGTGTGCCCCGCGTTGCGCATCGTCGCGAAGACGATCCGATCATCGCGACCGCGGTCGCGGCGAGGGCCGATTGCCTGATCATCGGCGACCACGCCCATTCCGCCCTCGCCGACGGGGCTGCCAAGGCCCGGTGCCGCAAAAAAAAACGCCGCCCGCGGAGGGGCGGCGTCTGCGCGGCGATCGGCCGTGTCAAATCCGCCGACGCCGGCGCCGCCCGAACAGGCCAAGGCCGGCCAGCGCCGTGCCGAGCAATGCGAGGCTGCCGGGCTCGGGGACAGTATCCAGGCCGGCTTCCGTGAAGGGTGTGGAGAATACTTTGTTGCCGCCTGTTCCGTAGGCGATGGCGAAGGTGCCCAGCGGCAGCGAAGAGAAGTCGACGTTGATCAGATCCTGTCCCGCCAAATTGCTCGTGTTCAAATCGAGTATGTAGAGGGAGAAATTGGTAGCGACAATGCCATTGACCGCGAGATCCCATGCGGCCCAGTTCGTAAAGCTGTTCGAATTGTTGGCTCCCGTGAGGCCGAGCGTGGAGTAAGCTTCCTCACCGGCCGTCATCTCGACCGGCGAGCTGAGGGGGCCAAAGCTGATGCTGGTCGTGGTGCCGCCAGGGTAGGGCGAAATCAGCTGCGCGCTGGTGAAGTTGCTGAGGCTGATACTGTTCGCCGGGTTGTTCGGCACTCCGAGAATCAGATCCACAGGACTGTTGAGCGCCGGGGCGCCTCCCGAATTCTGATAAATATCGAGCGAGCCCGCACCGATCGCGTTTACTTCGCCGCCGAAGAGCGGACAACCTCCGGTAGCACAAGTGGTCCCTGCCCCCGGGCCGATATGAAGGGTGCTCGGGTCGGTCGTATTGGCAAAGGCGCCGGGTGTGCCGAGCGCAATAGCCCCCGCAGCCGCGATCGCGGCGAGGCCGAGTTTCGAGCGCATCAGTCGCGACGGCATTGTGGTCTCCCTGCATCGGGGGCGTCTCTTAAGACGGGGCAATATCTATGCCATATTATGAAAATCAAGCGTTTGGGTAAGGTCGCCGCCGGCGTTTGTAAAGAGGCCCGACGTGCCTTTGCGGCGTTTTGATGACGTCGGACAGGTTCGGAAACCGCCGCTTCCGCGGGTCGATGCTGCCGGCTCTTTAGGGCGAGTCCTTTGCGGCCTCCGGGAAATGAATTTTTCTTAATTTTATCAAAGATGCCCTTAATGGCGGAAAGGCCCGGTCAACACCAACGCGACGGCGGGACGCCCGGCGACCGGCGCCGTGCCGGACCGCCGATTGCGCAGCGGCCCGTGTAAAAAGATTTGACAGGCCGCCGCGCCGGGCTCCGCAAGCCGGCCCCGATCGCCCCCCGCTCTTTGCGGCGCATTCTTGCCGGCAGGCGCGGCATTTTGCACCGAAGCCCGCCGGCGGGCGCGATCCGCGCCCGCCGGTCGTTTTCCTCACTTCTCCATCGGTGCGGACGGGCCGCCGTCGGTCGGTGACATCGTGCTCGAACCGGCGCCGTTGGTGGTCATGTCGAGGGCGGCGAGCGTCTGCCGATCGAGGGTGCCGCTCTGCGGCAGGCCGCGCTGCTGCTGGAATTGCGAGACCGCCTGTCGGGTCTCGGCGTTCATCTCGCCGTCGAGCGGCCCGTTGTAAAGACCCGCGCTCGTCAATTTCTGCTGCACCTGCCTGATCTGGTCTTGCGAGGGCTGCTCGGACCGCGGGCCCTGTTCGGTTTGGACGCTTCCGGACCCTGCCGGGCCGGCCGTCTGGGCATGGCCGACGCCGGTGCCGGCCATGCCGAGCGCCAGCACCGACGCCGCAAGGATCAGCTTCTTCATGGATGGTCTCCTCGATGTCGGTTGCAGGGGATCGCGCCGGTCGTGGCCGACACTACTGACCGAACCCCGCCGCTGCGCTTGCGTTCCCGATTGCCTGACATTGCGCGAAGCGGCCCTCAGGCTCACGCGGCGGTTGCGGGGGGCCGTCGGCGGCGCGATCCTCGGCAAGGCCCGGCGCAGCTTTCGGCCGGCGGGCTTTATTCCGGCAATGACCGGCGGCGCGGAGCAAGGCCGCCGGCCTCGGCGAGGAATCCTGCGACCTCGGCGACGCCCCGGTTTTCCTTCAGGTTGGTGAACAGGAAGGGGCGCGCGCCGCGCATCTTGCGCGCGTCCCGCTCCATGACGGCAAGGCTGGCGCCGACCAGCGGCGCCAAGTCTATCTTGTTGATGACGAGCAGATCGGAGCGGATGATGCCGGGACCGCCCTTGCGCGGGATCTTGTCGCCGGCCGAGACGTCGATGACGTAGATCGTGATATCGGCGAGTTCGGGGCTGAACGTGGCGGCGAGATTGTCGCCGCCCGATTCGATGAAGACCAGATCGAGAGCGGGAAAGCGCCGCGCCAAATCGGCGACGGCGGCGAGGTTGATCGAGGCGTCCTCGCGGATCGCGGTGTGCGGGCAGCCGCCGGTCTCGACGCCGAGGATGCGTTCCGCCGGCAGCGCCTGCGAGCGGGTCAGGAACTCGGCGTCCTCCTTCGTATAGATGTCGTTGGTGACGACGGCGATCTCGTAGCGGCCGCGCAGATGCTTGCACAGCCGATCGATGAGGGCGGTCTTGCCCGAGCCGACCGGCCCGCCGACGCCGACGCGCAGCGGGCCGTGTTCCCGATCGCTCATGAGCGAAAAATCCTCGTCTGTTGGGTTTCGTGGCGCATCGCGCCGATCTCGATCAACGGCGCCGCCGTGCCGACCGCCTCGAGCGGCGTGACGAGGGCCGCCGCGGCGGCCGCTGCGACCGGCGTCTCCAGGGCCGCGATCAACTTCTGGGCCTCGGTCTGTCCGAGGGGCAGCAGTCGCAGCCCGGCCGAGACGAGATTGGCGGCAAAGGCGTGCAGATAGGCCAGCAGCACCGCCGGCAGCGGCAGGCGATGCGCCACGGCGGCGGCGGCGACCGCGACCGGCAGCGCAATCTCGCCGCCGCGGCAGCGGACGAGCGCGTCGATCAGCGGGTGCGGCCAGGCGGCGCGCGTCGTCGCCAGAAAGGCGCGGCCCTGCGCCATGCTTTCGAGCGCGAACTCGGCGCTGCCGCGCCATGCGGCGGCACGGTCGGCGGCGGCGACGAAGCGCGCCCGATCGCCGGCCGCAAGAGCCGCAAAGGCGGCGGCGAGCAGGGCCGCATCGGCGCGGCCGCCGCCGGCGGCAAGCGCCGTCTCGACGTAACCCCGCAAGCCCTCGCCGTCCCCGACCCGCCCGGCGGCGACCGCGGCCTCGAGCCCGTGGCTGTAGCTGAACGCGCCCAGCGGATAAGCCGGCGACAGCCAAGTCAACAGCCGGTAGAGCGCGGCCTCGTCAAGGCCCATGCTCGTGCTCGTCATGATCGAAACGGGCGGGGTTGCGGCCGTAGGCACCGCCTTCGGGCGTGAACGGCATGCGACAGCGCTCGAGACGGGCGCCGAGCCCGGTAAGCATCGCGGCGATGATCGGATCGTCGCGGATCAGGATGCAGTCCCCGGCGATCGCCGCAGGCACGTGGCGGTTGCCGAGATGCCAAGCCAGCCGGCACAGATCGCCGGGATTCGCCGCGGTGGCTTTGAGCAGGGGCTCGGGAGCGGCGACGACGGCGATCCAGCCGCCATCATCGAGGGCAAGGCCGTCGCCGTCCTGCAGCACCGTCGCCTGCGGCAGATCGAGCAGAAAGGCCTCGCCGCGATCGCTGACGAGCTTGACGCGGCGGCGATGGCGATCGTCATAACCCAGCCTGACCTCGCCGCGGGCCGCCGCGTGCGGCCAGTCGCCGGGGGGATGGACGCGGCGCGCGGACAGCATCTCACAGCTCCTCCGCGCACGGCACAAAGGCGGATTGCCGGCGCTCGCTCGAAACCTCGGCGTTCATGTCGGGGCGGCCTCAGAACAGAAAATAGCGCTGCGCCATCGCCAGCTCCGCGGCCGGTTCGCAGGTCAGCAACACGCCGTCGGCGGTGACCTCGTAGGTCTCGGGATCGACCGTAATCCGTGGCGTCAGGCCGTTATGGATCATGCTGCTCTTGCTCAGGCCGCGGCGCGTGCCGGCGACCGCGACGAGCCGGCGCCGCAGCCCGAGCCGCTCGCCGATGCCGGCAGCGAGCGCGGCCTGGCTGACGAAGGTCAGCGCGCTGGCCGCAACAGCGCCGCCGAAGGCGGCGAACATCGGACGGTAATGCACCGGCTGCGGCGTCGGGATCGAGGCGTTGGGGTCGCCCATCGGCACCGCCGCGATCACGCCGCCCTTCAAGACCAGGTCGGGCTTGACCCCGAAAAATTCCGGCGACCACACCACGAGATCGGCAAGCTTGCCCGCTTCGACCGATCCGACATGCCGGGCGATGCCGTGCGCGATCGCCGGGTTGATCGTGTATTTGGCGATGTAGCGCTTGGCTCGCAGATTGTCGTTGTGCTTATCGCCCGGCAGCCTGCCGCGCTGGCGCTTCATCTTGTCCGCGGTCTGCCAGGTGCGGATGATGACCTCGCCGACCCGACCCATCGCCTGGCTGTCCGAGGAGATCATCGAAAAGGCGCCGAGATCGTGCAGAATGTCCTCGGCGGCGATGGTCTCGCGCCGGATGCGGCTTTCGGCAAAGGCGACGTCCTCGGCAATCCGCGGGTCGAGGTGATGGCAGACCATCAGCATGTCGAGATGCTCGTCGAGCGTGTTGACCGTGTAGGGCCGCGTCGGATTGGTCGAGGAGGGCAGCACGTTCGGCTCGCCGACAAGACGGATGATATCGGGGGCATGGCCGCCGCCTGCGCCCTCGGTATGAAAGGCGTGGATCGTGCGGCCCTTGAAGGCGGCGATCGTGTCCTCGACAAAGCCCGCTTCGTTCAGCGTGTCGGTATGGATCGCGACCTGCACGTCGTATTCGTCGGCGACCGCGAGGCAGCAATCGATCGCGGCCGGCGTTGCGCCCCAATCCTCATGCACTTTGAGGCCGCAGGCGCCGGCCCGGATCTGTTCGACGAGAGCCTGCGGCTGCGCGGCGTTGCCCTTGCCGAAGAAGCCGAGATTGACCGGTAGGCCCTCGGCGGCTTCGAGCATGCGGGCGAGGTGCCACGGGCCCGGCGTGCAGGTCGTGGCGGCGGTTCCGGCGGCGGGGCCGGTGCCGCCGCCGAGCATGGTCGTCACCCCCGAACAGAGCGCCTCCTCCACCTGTTGCGGCGAGATGAAATGGATATGGGCGTCGACGCCGCCGGCGGTGACGATCTTGCCCTCGCCGGCGATTACCTCGGTGCCGGGCCCGATGATAATGTCGACCCCGGGCTGGACATCGGGATTGCCGGCCTTGCCGATGCCGGCGATGCGCCCGTCCGTGACGCCGATATCGGCCTTGACGATGCCCCAATGGTCGAGGATCAGGGCGTTGGTGAGGACGGTGTCGACGGCGCCCTCGGCGCGGCTCCGCTGGCTCTGGCCCATGCCGTCGCGGATCACTTTGCCGCCGCCGAACTTGACCTCCTCGCCGTAGATCGCAAGATCCCGCTCCACTTCGATGAACAGCTCGGTATCGGCAAGGCGGACGCGATCGCCGACGGTCGGCCCGAACAGGTCGGCATAGGCCCGGCGGGAGAGGCGGTTTGCCATCCCTACTCTCCGAGCGGGCCTTCGATCATGCCGCGAAAGCCGCGCACGATGCGGGCGCCGGCATAGGCGACGAGCCGCACGGTGCGGGTCTGGCCGGGCTCGAAGCGCAACGCCGTTCCCGCCGGAATGTCGAGCCGGAAGCCGCGCGCCCCGGCGCGATCGAAGGAGAGCGCCCGGTTGGTCTCGAAGAAATGGTAATGCGAACCGACCTGGATCGGGCGATCGCCGGTATTGGCGACGGTGAGCGTCACTTCCGCCCGCCCGCCATTCAATTCGATGTCGCCCGGCGCGGTTACGATTTCTCCCGGGATCATCGGCCGCCTCTCAGCGCACCGGTTGATGCACGGTGACGAGCTTGGTGCCGTCCGGGAAGGTCGCCTCGACCTGGATTTGCGTGATCATTTCCGCAATCCCTTCCATGACCTGATGGCGCTTGAGGACGTTCGCGCCATCGCGCATCAGCGCCGCCACCGTGCGGCCATCGCGCGCGCCTTCGACGACGTAGTCGGTGATCAGCGCGACCGCCTCGGGATAGTTGAGCTTGACCCCCCGTTCGAGCCGCCGGCGCGCGACCTGTGCGGCCATCGCCACCAGCAGCTTGTCCTTTTCGCGCGGGCTAAGACGCATCGCCGTTCTCCCTTACAGGTTCCACAAACGCGGCAGGCCGGCGCGCCGGCCGAGGGCCCGGCGCAGGCCGCAAAGGCAACGGGCGACGGCGCTGCGCACGGCGGCGGCCTCGGCGCCGAGAAAGCGCGCAAGCAGCACGCCGCCGATCAGGCTGGCGGCGCCGTCGGCGAGCGCGCGCGCGGTCGCCAGCAATCGGGCCGCCTCGGGGCCGACATAGAGCACGCTCGCCAGGGCGGCCGCGCCGGCAAAGGCATGGGGATTGTCGAGCCGCGCCCGGATGTCGCCGTCGAGCGCCAGCGCATCGGCCCACAGGAGCCGGCCGTCCCGATGCACGGACCAGGCGTCGAACAGCCGGCCGCGCGTCAGGCGCTCGCCGCGCGCGGCGCGCCCGAAGACGAGGCTCTCGCAGGCAAGGAGCCGGGAAGCGGGCGCCAGATCGAGCCTGAGCCGGCGAACCAGCCGCGCGCCGTCGAACAGGATCGTCTCCTGCGGCAACCATTCGGCGTAGGCTTCCGCGGCCAGCCGCACGGCCACGGCCACCGAGGTATCGGGGCCGAGCGAGCGATAGATCTTCTCGGCCGCCGGCGTCGTGATCGTCGCCGCGGCGCCGCGCTCCAGCGCGATCGCGATGCGGATCGTATCGCCGCCGGCAAGACCGCCCGAAGTGGTCGCCACCGCCGCGAGCGGCGGATCGCCCGGATCGGGGCGGGGAAACAGCACGCGGCACGGCGCCTCCTGATAAAGGTGGATGAGGGATGTAACGCCGCCGGAAGCGCGGGCAAAAGCGATCTCGGCCACGCCGCGGCCACGCTCGAGCGCCGGCGCGGCCGGCGCCGCATCCCGCGCCGGCACCCGCGTCGTCGCCAGCGCATATCCCCCTTCCGGCAGCATTTCCTCCATTTCGAAGGGGCGAAAGCGGCGGGCGCGCAATACGTCAAACGCCCCATGGGCAGGGCGGACGCCTGCGCGCTAACGGTTTCCGGACCAGCGTCCGCAATCGCGATCGTGACAGGAGGATATGGGGTGCCGAGAGCGCGAAGCCTTCTGCTTTCCTGGGCCGCCCTCCTCGCCGGGACGGCATTCGCCGCCGCCGCGCATGCCGGAACGGTCAAGGTCGGCGTGTTGCAATCGTTGAGCGGCACGATGGCGATCAGCGAGGTCACGGTCAGGAACGCTGAGATGCTCGCGATCGATCAGATCAACAAACAGGGCGGCGTGCTCGGCGACACCATCGTGCCAATCGTCGAGGACGGGGCTTCGGCGCCGGCCACCTTTGCTCAGAAGGCGGAGAAGCTGATCGAGGACGACCACGTCGTCACCGTGTTCGGCGGCTGGACCTCGGCAAGCCGCAAGGCGATGCTGCCGGTATTCCAGCGCCTTCACAATCTGCTCTGGTACCCCGTCCAGTTCGAAGGCAACGAATGCTCGCCGAATATCATGTATTCGGGAGCCCAGCCGAATCAGCAGATCCTGCCGGCGCTCAAATGGGCCGAGGAGAAAGGTTATAAAAGGTATTTTTTGCTCGGCTCCGACTACGTCTTTCCGCGCACCGCCAATCTCATTCTGAAAAAGCACATCCGGCATGATCGCCTGATCGTCGTGGACGAGCAGTACGTGCCGCTCGGCGGCACCGATTTCAGTGCGGTCATCGCCAAGATCGCGGCGGAAAAGCCGGATATCATTTTCAATACGCTGAACGGCGACAGCAACGTCTCCTTCTTCAAGCAGCTGTCGGCGGCCGGATTGTCGCCGCAGCGGTTGCCGATCATGTCGTTCAGCATCGGCGAACAGGAGGCCAGGGCGATGGGCCCGGCGCTCGTCGCCGGAAGCTATGCGGCATGGAATTACTTCGAGAGTCTGAACACCCCCGAAAACAGGAAGTTTGTCGCGGCCTATCAGAGCAGGTATGGCGCCGGGGCGGCGGTGACCGATCCGATGGCGCACGGATATATCGACGTCTACGAATGGGCGGCGGCGGTCAGCAAGGCGCACAGCTTCGACCCGCACAAGGTGCGCGACGCCGCCGTCAGGCTCGGCTATCGCGACAGCCCGATGGGCAGGATCCGGTTTGCCGACAACCAGAGCCTCGTCCAGAGCGCTTATATCGGCGAGCTCGATCGCAACGGCCAGTTCACCATTCTCTGGCGATCGCATGGCGCGATCATGCCGCAGCCCTACGATCCGCTGGTCTTCCCGGGCAAGAGCTGCAAATTGCACCGGCTGGCCTTGCGATAGGCTGGGCATGCTGCGGCGGAGTTGTCGACAGGACTCCGGAGCGGGGTATCCCGGGGGCGGCGGATGAGCGCGACGCTGATCGCCGAGCAGGTCTTCAACGGTTTCAGTCTCGCCTCGCTGCTCGTGCTGGCGGCGCTGGGGCTTGCCCTCAGCTTCGGCCTGATGCGGGTCATCAACATGGCGCATGGCGAGATGCTGATGCTCGGCGGCTATCTCGCCTACCTGACCGCGCGCGTGGTCCCGGGGCCGCTGGCGCTGCTGTTCGCGCTGCCGGTCGCCTTCCTCGGCGCGGCCCTGCTCGGGGCGCTGCTGCAGGCCGCCGTGATCCGGCGCCTGGCCGCCCGCCCGCTCGATACATTGCTCGCGACCTGGGGGATTAGCCTCATCCTTCAGCAGGGGGCGCGCAGCCTGTTCGGCGCGATCGGAGTCGAGGTGACGGCGCCCGCTTGGCTCAATTTCACGGTGCCTCTCGGGATCGGCCCGGCCGGCAGCCTGTCATTGCCGGCGACGCGGCTGTTCATCATGCTCGTCGCCGTTCTGGTACTGGCGGCGCTCGGTTTGTTGCTCGCGAAGAGCCGTCTCGGGCTGTGGGTGCGCGCCGCCAATCAGGATCGCGAAACGGCGGCGGCGATGGGGATCGACGTGCGGCGGATCGATCTGCTGGTGTTCGCGCTGGGCACCGGCATCGCCGGCATGGCCGGCGTCGTTCTCGGGCTGCTCGGCCCGGTGACGCCGGATGTCGGGCAGAGCTATATCGTCCCGGCCTTTCTGGTCGTGATCCTCGGCGGTCTCGGCAGCCTGACCGGCACGATTCTGGCGGCTTTGATCGCCGGGCTGTTTTCGGCGCTCGTCCAGATCTTCGTCGATGTCAGCGTCGCCCAGGTATTGTTGCTCGTCTTCGTGATCCTGTTCATCCAGTGGCGGCCGCGCGGCATCGTCGCCGCCCGCTCGCGCGCGCTCGAGCAGTCCTGATGGCCGAAAGCCGATCGCCGCCGTCGCCGAAGCCGGGCCGGAATATCGCCCTTGCCGCATGCTTCTTCGGCCTCGCCGCGCTGGCGCCCGCGCTCGTCTCGCCCTATCAGCTCAACCTGTTGTCGCGCTTTCTCTCCTTGTCGATCCTCAGTATCGGCCTGGTGCTGGTGTGGGGGGAAGCGGGCATCCTCTCGCTTGGCCAGGGCGTGTTCTTCGGTCTTGGCGGCTACGTCCTAGCCATGCACCTAAAGCTCGCCGGCCTGGCGCCGGGCGAGATCCCCGATTTCATGAGCTGGAGCGGTCTTGAGGCCCTGCCTTGGTGGTGGCAGCCGCTGAGATCGGCGGCGTTTTCGCTGACCTGCGTCGTCGCATTGCCGGCCCTGTCCGCCGCTCTGTTCGCCTGGCTGATGTTCCGCCGGCGCGTCGGCGGCGTCTATTTCGCCCTGATCACTCAGGCGCTGGCGCTCGCCTTTGCCACGCTGCTGATCAGCCAGCAGGCCTATACTGGCGGCTTCAACGGGCTCACCAATTTCCGGACATTGCTGGGTTTCGATCTTGCCGCGCGTGGGACCAGCTTTGCGCTCTATTGGCTCACCCTGGCGCTGCTGGCGGCGGCCTATTGCGGCCTCGGGCTGCTCCGCGGCACGCGCTACGGCGTCATCCTGCGGGCGATCCGCGACGGCGAGAACCGGGCGCGGTTTCTCGGTTACGACGCCGCCCCGTACAAGGTCTTTGCCTTCGCCGTCGGCGCCGCGCTGGCCGGCATCTCCGGCGCGCTGTTCACGCTGCATGCCGGGGTGATCGCGCCGGCAATGGTCGGCGTCGTGCCGTCGATCGAGATGATCGTCTGGGTCGCCGTCGGCGGCCGCACGAGCCTTGCCGGCGCCGTTGCCGGGACGCTCCTCGTCAACTACGCCAAGGACGTGATCAGCAGCGCTCTGCCCGATTTCTGGCTCGTCGGGCTGGGCGGGCTTTTCGTGCTCGTCGTTCTGGGGCTTCCGAACGGGCTTGCCGGGCTCGTGCCGCCCCGCACGGCAATCCTCGCAAGCGCCCGGCGCCGGATGGGGCGGGGCGCCGGCACGCTGCGCAACGCCCGATGAACGCTCCGGCGCCCCTCAAGCTGCTGCTCGCCGTCGACGGCGTGACCGTCGAATTCGACGGCTTCAAGGCCCTCGACACCTTCAGCCTGACGATCGACCGCGGCACCCTGCGCGTGCTGATCGGGCCGAACGGCGCCGGCAAATCGACGCTCCTCGATGCGATCACCGGCCGGGTCCGCCCGCTCAGGGGGCGCATCCTTTTCAAGGGCGAGGATATCACGCGCCTGCCGGAACACGAGATCGCACGGCGCGGCATCTGCCGGAAATTTCAGACCCCGGGCGTATTGCCCACTCTCACCGTGCGGCAGAACCTCGAAGTGGCGGCCGGGCGCGACCGCCGCTGCCGCGCCGCCTTCCGCCGCCGCATGCGCGAGGAGGAGGCCGCCATCGTCGATGGCGTGCTCGCGACCGTCGGCCTTGCCGAGCGACAGGACGCCGTCGCCGCGACATTGGCGCATGGCGAAAAGCAATGGCTCGAGATCGGTATGGTCGTGGCGACAGACGCCGATCTGCTGCTGCTCGACGAACCGACGGCGGGCATGGGGGCGCTGGAGAGCGCGCATACCGCCGATCTGATTCGCGGCCTCGTCGGGCGGCACACGGTTCTCGTCATCGATCACGACATCAGCTTTGTCGAACGGCTCGAAGGCCGCGTCACGGTCATGCATATGGGCGCCTTTCTGCGCGAGGGCACGGTCGCCCAGATCCGCAACGATCCCGAAGTCGCCCGGATCTATCTCGGGCGCAGCGCCGGGCGATGAGCGAGCCGCTTCTGGTGCTCGACAAGGTGGCGACGGCCTACGGCCAAAGCCGCGTCCTCTCGGGCATCGACATGACGGTACCGGCGGGCGGCGCCGTCGCCCTGATCGGGCGCAACGGCGTCGGCAAGACGACATTGCTGCGCACGATCATCGGTCTGCAGCAGCTTGGCGAGGGCCGCATCGTTCTGGCCGGTCGCGACATCGGCGCGCTGCCGGCCCATGCCCGCGCGCGCGCCGGGATCGGGTTCGCGCCGCAGGGCCGGCGCATCTTTCCCCATCTGACGGTCGAGGAGAACCTGGCCGTCGGCCTCGCCATGCTGGGCGACCGCCGGGAAGCGGTACGGGCGGCGGCGCCGGGCTTCCTGTTCGACCTCTTCCCACGGCTCGACCGGCTGAGAGCGCGCAAGGGCGGGGTGCTGAGCGGCGGTGAGCAACAGCAGCTGGCGATCGCGCGCGCGCTCGCCGGCCGCCCGAAACTGCTGCTGCTCGACGAACCCAGCGAAGGCATCCAACCCTCCGTCATCGATGAGATCGAGGAGGCGCTGCGCCGCATTCGCGACACCCTCGGCGTCGCCATCCTGCTTGTCGAGCAATATCTCGAATTCGCCTGGTCCGTGGCCGAGAGCTATTATGTCATGCAGCGCGGCCGGATCGTCCGCCGCGGCAGCACTCACGACGAAACGGTCGCGGCTGTGGCTCACCTCGTCAACATCTGAGCGCTTAGGCTGGCATCACCAGCTCGCGGACCGCCATCGCTGCGGCGGAAGCGCGATTTTCGATGCCGAGCTTGGTGAAGATCTGCTCCAGATGCTTGTTGACCGTGCGCGGGCTGATGCCGAGGATCTCGCCGATATCGCGATTGGACTTGCCGCGCGCGATCCAGCTCAGGACCTCGGCCTCGCGGGCGGTCAGCGAGAGCCGCGCCCTCAGCACCTCCGGCGCCTCCGCCGAGCGGGGTCTGGCCACCCGGAACAGGCATTCGCCGGCCGCGATCACGCCGAGGAAAGTCAGTTCAAGCCGCCCGTCGCCGAGCCCGACCGTGAACCGGCCGGCGCCGGCGATGCAGCCTGTCCCGGTTTGCGCCAATCGCGCCACGACTTCGCGCGGCAGGCGAAAGGCGCAATGGTCGAAAGCGGCATCGACTTCGGCGAGCAGTCTTGCCGCCTCCGGCGTGCACCAGAGCAGCCGGCCGGCCATATCGGTCGCAAGCTCGTGCGTCATCACCAGGCGCACTCTCCTCGGTCCCCGGCGGGCCCTTCCGCGCCGCCCGGACCATCGCGGCGGGTCGCGGCGGCGCGGCAGGGTGCCGCTTTCCCACTAGCACGGCGCGTGCCAACCCGCCCGCGGAGCGGGCGCGAGCGGCGCCTCGGCGGCGCTCGTCCGGCAACCGCACGGAGCGGGGACTCCTCCTGCCCATTTCGACGGCGCCCGGCAGAGGATGCGGCGCCGCTTTTGCGGGCACGGCCCGGGATCGATTCGTCGGCGACCCTGGCGCCGCTTTGTGTCGGCGGGGCCGCCTGCGGCCGAATCCGCGACTTTTTCCGTCGTAATGTTGCGATGTCCGGCAAGGTTATGGCACAGAATTGCGGGGAAGTCTTACGGCGAGACTCGCATGGCGCCTCTTCATGTCAGTCGACGGTCGCTGCTTGCGGCCCCTGTTCTTGCCGCTCCGATCATAGCGCCGGGTTTATTAGTCAAAACCGCCGCCGCGGCGCCCGAAGACTTCGGCCTGTTTCTTGAAGGCGTGCGCCGCGACGCGCTGGCCGCCGGCATCCGCGCCGGAACGGTCGATTTCGCGCTGCACTATGCGCGTTTCCTGCCGCATGTCATTGAGCTTGACAGGCGGCAGCCCGAACGGGTGATGAGTTTTGCCGAATATCTCGACAAGATCGTAACCCCGCAGCGCATCGCCGACGCCCGCCGGCATCTGGCCGACAATCGCCGCCTGCTCGACGGCATTTTCGAGCGCTACGGCGTCGACCCTCCGGTCATCGTCGCGCTGTGGGGGGTCGAAACCGATTTCGGCAAGGTGACCGGCAATTACTGGGTCGTCTCTTCGCTCGCCACGCTCGGCTATCAAGGGCGGCGCAGCTTCTATTTCCGACACGAGCTGATCGCCGCGTTGCGCATTCTCGACGAGGGCGATGTCCGCGCCGACCGTATGCTCGGCTCGTGGGCCGGCGCGATGGGGCAGTGCCAGTTCATGCCGTCGACCTTTTTGCGCTACGCCGTCGATTACGACGGCACCGGGCGGCGCGACATCTGGGGCGACCGCGCCGATGTGCTGGCTTCGATCGCCAACTTCCTCGCCCGGCTGGGCTGGCGCGCCGGCGAGAGCTGGGGCCGTGAAGTCGTGCTCCCCGGCGATTTCGACCCGCAACTGGCCGGTCTGGCGACGCGCCAGCCGGTCGCGGCATGGCGCCGGCTCGGCGTGCGCAGCGGCGACGGCGCGGCCTTGCCCGAGGAAGCGGACGAAGCCTCGCTCGTCCTGCCGGGCGGCGCGGGCGGACCGGCCTATCTCGTCTTCAACAATTTCCGCGTGATCATGCGGTGGAACCGATCGACCTATTTCGCCACCGCGGTCGGCTCCCTGATCGACGATATGGCGCGCGCATGAGCGCCGCCCGCCGCCTGCGCCGGGGGATGCCGGCGGCTCTCGCCCTGCTGCTGGCGGCCTGCGCCGGCAACCAGAACCGCGAGGCGGCTTGGCATGCCGCCCAGCCCGCCGGCGTCCACAGCTACTACCGGGTCGGGGCGCCCTACGAGGTCAACGGCGTCTGGTATTATCCGGCGGTCGATTATCACTATGATCGCACCGGCATCGCGTCGTGGTACGGGCCGGGCTATAATGGCCGGCTGACCGCGAACGGCGAAGTCTTCGACATGAACGCGCTGAGCGCCGCCCATCCGACCTTGCCGCTGCCGAGCATCGTGCGCGTCACCAATCTCGAGAACGGCCGCTCGCTCGACCTGCGGGTCAACGATCGCGGTCCGTTCGTCGACGGGCGCATCATCGACGTCTCGCGGCGCGCCGCCCAATTGCTCGGCTTTGAGAGCGAGGGGATCGCGCCGGTGCGGGTCAAGATCCTGAAGCGGCAGAGCATCGAGGTTGCCGAATTGGCCAAGGAGGGCATCGTCCCGGGCAGCGCCCTCTACGCCCAGGCGGCGCCCTCGCTGCCGTCGGCGCCGCCCGTCCGCATCGCAACCGCCGCCCCGGCGCCGCCGCCCGCACTGGCGTCGCCGGTCGCAACCGTCGCCTTTGCGCCGCCGCCGGCCGCCAGCCCACCGCCGCGGCTCGAGCCCGCCACCTTCACGCCGCCGCCGATCCGGCAAAATGTCCGTTTGGTCTCGTACCGGCCGCCGGCCCGGCGCGCCGTCAGCCCGGTTGCGTACCGGCCGCCGGTCCGGCAAACCGCCGCCGCCCGGCCGGCCGGCCAGATCTTTGTGCAGGCCGGGGCTTTCTCGGTCCCCGGCAATGCCTGGCGCGTGCGCGCGCGGATCGCCGCTCTGGCCCATGTCGAGGTGAGCGCTATCACGATCGGCGGTGTCACGCTCTATCGCGTGCGACTGGGACCCTTTGCCAGCGTCGCCGCAGCGAACCGGGTGCTCGCGCGCGTCATCGATAACGGCTATCCCGGAGCGCGCATGGTCTTCAACTGAACGGCGCAGCGATGCGAGGGATATTCCGCGCGCCCGCCTGGCTTGCGGCGGGCATTGCGGCCGTCCTTGCCGCCGCCGGGCCGGCCGCCGCCGTTGCTCCGGCCGGGGTGCCTGCCGCCGCTCCGCCGGCCGGACAACAGCAGACGATCGGCACCGAGACGCAGGCAAAGGAGGCGTACATCGTTGAGGTTGAGACCGGCACGACACTGCTCGCCAAAAACGCCGATCTGCGCTTCCCGCCGGCCTCGATGTCAAAGATGATGACCGCCTACGTCGTCTTCAGCATGCTGAAGGACGGCCGCATCAAGCTGACCGACACCCTGCCGGTCAGCGAGCGCGCTTGGCGGCTCGGCGGGTCGAAAATGTTCGTCCCGCTCGGCGCCCGTATCTCGATCGACGATCTGTTGCAGGGCATGCTCGTCGATTCGGGCAATGATGCCTGCCTCGTGCTCGCCGAGGGGCTGGCCGGCAGCGAACAGGCCTTTGTCGCGCGCATGAACGCGATGGCCAAAAAGATCGGGCTCAAGGACAGTCATTTCGACAATGTCACGGGCCTGCCCGATCCGGACGAATGGGTTACGGCGCGCGATCTCGCCACGCTGGCGATCCGCACGATCAAGGACTTCCCGCAATACTATCACTATTACAGCCAGCTCAGTTTCACCTTCAGCAATATCAAGCAGGGCAACCGCAACCCGCTGCTCTATGACAATATCGGGGCGGACGGGCTGAAGACCGGCTACACCAAAGCATCGGGGTACGGCCTGACCGCTTCGATCGTGCACGGCCGGCGGCGCATCGTGATGGTGCTGGGCGGCCTGCCGACGATGCGGGCGCGGGCGCAGGAAAGCGAGCGGCTGGCCGAATGGGCTCTGCGCGCGTTCGCCGATTATACGCTGTTCAAACCCGGCGAGACGGTCGAGAAAGCCCCGGTCTGGCTCGGCGCCAAGCCGCGCGTGCCGCTCGGCGTCGCCAAGGATGTGACCGTCACGCTGCGCCGCGATGCGTTCAAGCATCTGCATGTCGTCGCCCGCTATGACAGCCCGATCCCGGCGCCGGTCCGCAAGGGCAGCGCGGTCGGCACGCTGGTCGTCAGCGCCCCCGACGCGCCGATCCGGCAGGTGCCGCTGGTCGCGGCGGCGAATGTCGGCCGCATGGACGCGCTCGGGCGGATCGCCGCGCTGGCCGGCTATCTGATCTGGGGCCGGCCCTGAGCACGATGTCGCCCGCCGCGCCGCCACGGGGAAAGCTGATCACGATCGAAGGCGGCGAGGGCGCCGGCAAGACGACGCAGGCAAACCTGCTGGTGGCCGCGCTCGCGCGGGCCGGGATCGCCGCGCGCGGCACCCGCGAGCCCGGCGGATCGCCGGGCGGCGAGGCGATCCGGCGCCTGTTGCTGGAAGGCGCGGGCGAATGGTGGGATGCCGTAAGCGAGGCTTTGCTGCTGGTTGCCGCCCGCCGCGAGCATGTGATCCGCACGATCGCTCCGGCCCTCGAACAGGGCGTGTGGGTCGTCTGCGACCGCTTCGCCGATTCGACGCTGGCCTATCAGGGATACGGCCGGGGATTGCCGCGCGCGGCGCTCGAGCAGCTGCATCGGTTTGCCCTCGGCGCGTTCGCCCCGGATCTGACGGTGATCCTCGACCTGCCGGTCGAAGAGGGGCTCGCCCGCGCCGCCGCCCGCGCCGGCGGCGGCGACCGTTTCGAGCGCCTCGACCGCGATTTCCATCAAAGATTGCGCGAAGGCTTTCTTGCCATTGCGCGCGCGCAGGCCGCCCGCTGCGTCGTCATCGACGCCACCCCGGATGTGCCCGCGGTGCATCGCGCCGTGCTGGGCGCGGTCGCGCGGCGCCTTGGCGTCGCTTTCGGATGAGGGGGGAGGCGCAAAAACCCGGGGCGACGGCCCCGGCCGTCCCGCCGCCGCGCGCGAACCCCGATCTGCTCGGCCATGAGGCGGTCGAGCGCACCTTGCGGCGCCTTTACGATCTGCGGCGGCTGCCGCATGCGCTGCTGCTGACCGGACCGCGCGGCATCGGCAAGGCGACGCTCGCCTTTCGCTTCGCCCGCTTCGTGCTGGCGCAGTCGGCCTCCGGCGGGGCAGGGGCAGGGGCCGGCGGCGGCGACGGACTTGCGATCGATCCCGCCAGCGGCGTCTTCAGGCGCGTTGCGGCCGGCGGCCACGCCGATCTGTTGACCCTCGAACGCGCCTGGGATCCGCAGCGGCGCCGGCTGCGCGGCGAGATCCTCGTCGAGGAGGCGCGCGAGATCGCGCTTTTTCTGCGTTTGACCCCGGCCGAAGCGAGCTGGCGCATCGTCGTCGTCGACGGCGCCGAGGAGATGAATACGAACGCCGCCAATGCGTTGCTGAAGATCCTGGAGGAACCGCCGCAACGGGCGCTGTTGCTGCTGGTCAGCCACAATCCGGGCCGGTTGCTGCCGACAATCCGCTCGCGCTGCCGGCGGCTGCCGCTGGCGGCGCTGCCGCCGCCGCTGGTGCGGCGGCTGCTCGCGCATTACCGGCCCGAGCTTGCCGCCGACGAGGCCGAGGCGCTGGCGGCGCTGGCGGAGGGCAGCATCGGACGGGCGCTCGAACTGGCCGAGGCCGGCGGGCTGGCGCTCTATCGCTCGCTGCTCGAAGTGCTGGCGTCGCTGCCGGCGGTCGACGTGCCGCTGGCGCACGCCTTCGCCGACCGCCTCGCCCGGCCGGAGGCGGAAGAGGCTTATCGCACGGTCGGCGAGCTGTTGGGGCAATTGCTGGCCCGGCTGGCGGCCGGCATGGCGCGCCGCCGGCCGGATTTTGCCGTCCCCGGCGGCGCCGAGGTCGCGGCCGGCGAGGGGGCGGTGATGCGCCGGCTCGCGCAGCGCGCCGACCCGGCGCGCTGGGCCGAACTTTACGGCGAGCTCGGCCGCCGCTTCGCGCGCGCCGACGCCCTCAATCTCGACCGGAAGGAGGCGCTGCTCGGGGCCGTCTTTGCGCTGGCGCGCGTGGCGGGGTAGAGAAGGTCCGGGAATCCGCATCAGCCGGGGGCTGGATCGGTTTCGACCGCGGCCCATATCTCAGGTTTGGAGAGCCTCATGCCCGCCAAGCGGACCTTTTTCATCACGACGCCGATCTATTACGTCAATGATCGGCCGCATCTTGGCCATGCCTATACCACCGTGGCCTGCGATGCGCTGGCGCGCTTCATGCGCCTCGACGGGTATCGCGTCCGCTTCCTGACCGGCACCGACGAGCACGGCCAGAAGGTCGAAAAATCGGCGCGCGCGGCCGGGCTGTCGCCGCAGCAATTCGCCGACCGGGTGTCGGCCGCGTTTCGCGACATGAACCGGCTGCTCGATATCAGCAACGACGATTTCATCCGCACCACCGAAGAGCGCCATGTGCGCGGGGTCGAGGCGCTGTGGCGCGAGCTCGAACGCCGCGGCGAGATCTATCTCGGGCGCTTTGCCGGCTGGTATTCGGTGCGCGACGAGGCCTTTTACGAAGAGAGCGAGCTGATCGAAGGTCCCGACGGCCCGCTGGCGCCGACCGGCGCCGAGGTCGAATGGTTCGAGGAGGAAAATTACTTCTTCCGGCTGTCGGCTTGGCGGGATCGGCTCCTGGCCTATTACGAGGCCAATCCCGAGGCGATCGCCCCGAGGAGCCGGCGCAACGAGGTCATCAGCTTTGTGCGCGGCGGGCTCAAGGATCTGTCGATCTCGCGCACCGGTTTTAGCTGGGGGATCCCGGTGCCGGGCAATCCCCGCCATGTCATCTATGTGTGGCTCGACGCGCTCGCCAATTATCTCACCGCGATCGGTTATCCGGACACAGATAATGAAGATTTTTCAATATTCTGGCCGGCAGATCTTCACGTGGTAGGAAAGGATATCCTGCGCTTTCATGCGGTCTATTGGCCGGCCTTCCTGATGGCCGCGGGGCTCAAACCGCCGCGTCGCGTCTTCGCCCATGGCTGGTGGACGGTCGAGGGGCAGAAGATGTCAAAATCGCTCGGCAACTTCATCGCGCCGGAAGCGATCGTAAAGACCTACGGGCTTGATCCGGTTCGCTATTTTTTGTTGCGCGAACTGCCGTTCGGGAATGACGGCGATTTCTCGCACCGCGCCGTGGTGGGCCGGCTCAACGGCGATCTGGCCAATGATTTCGGCAATCTGGCGCAGCGCGTCCTGACCCTGATCAACCGCCATTGCGGCGCCGCGGTGCCGGCGCCGGAGGCCTTCGCCGCCGCCGACCGCGCGCTCCTCGACGCCGCCCGCGCGCTGTTGCCGATCGTGCGCGGCCATATGGCGGAGCCGGCCTTCCATTTAGCGCTGGAAGCGATCTGGCGGGTTGTCGGCGAGGCCAACCGCTATGTCGACGAGGCCGCGCCCTGGGTGCTTGCCCGCACCGACGCGGCCCGCATGCGCACCGTACTCTACACCCTCTCCGAAGTGATCCGTCATCTTGCGATTCTGATGCAACCCTTTGTTCCAGGCTCCGCCGCAAGGTTGCTGGATCAGCTCGCGGTGGCGCCGGACGAGCGCGATTTCCGCTCTCTTGCCGGGGCCCCGCTGAAGCCGGGAACGCCTCTGCCAAAGCCGCAGGGGATCTTTCCGCGCTTTGTCGAACCCGCCGCCGCGGCGGGCCGGGGGTAGGGCGCCGTGCTGGTCGACAGCCACTGCCATCTCGATTTCCCGGATTTCGCGGCCGAGCGCGATGCGGTCATCGCCCGCGCGCGCGCCGCCGGGGTCGCGGCGATGTTGACGATCGCCACGCGGCTCGACCAGTTCCCGGCGGTGCGCGCGCTCGCCGAGAGCTATGACGGGATCTGGTGCTCGGTCGGCGCCCATCCGCACGAGGCGGCGGATCACGCGATGCTGAGCGCGCCGGAGCTGGCGGCCTTGACGGAGCACCCGAAAGTCGTCGGCATCGGCGAGAGCGGCCTTGATTTTCATTATGATCTGAGCCCGCGCGACGTCCAGGCGCGGGTTTTCCGGGTACATGCCGCCGCGGCGCGGATGACCGGCCTGCCGCTGATCGTTCACGCCCGCAAGGCCGACCGCGAGATCGCCGAGATCCTCGAGGAGGAGCGGCCGCCGGCCGGCGTTCTGCACTGCTTTTCAAGCGGCCGGGAACTGGCCGAGCGGGCGCTGGCGCTCGGCTTCTACATCTCGATTTCCGGCATTGTGACGTTTCGCAACGCCGAGGCGTTGCGCGCGATTGTGCGCGATCTGCCGCTCGCGCGGCTGCTGGTCGAGACCGATTCGCCCTATCTGGCGCCGGTGCCCTATCGCGGCAGGCGCAACGAGCCCGCCTATGTCGCGGCGGTGGCGGCGGCGGTGGCGGCGCTGCAAGGGATCGCCCCCGAGCGGCTGGCCGAAGAGACCAGCGCAAACTTCTACCGGCTCTTCGACAAGGCGAGCCGCCCCGTATCATGCGCGTGAGAGTGCTCGGCTGCGGCCCGTCGACCGGCGTGCCGACGATCGGCGGCATCTGGGGCCGCTGCGATCCCGGGGATCCGCGCAATCGCCGCCGGCGCGTATCGGTGTTGGTCGAAACCCGCGGGCTGATGCTGCTGATCGACACTTCGCCCGACCTGCGCGAGCAATTGCTCGACGCCGGCATCGCGCGCATCGATGCGGTGCTGATGACGCACGCGCATGCCGACCATCTGCACGGCATCGACGATCTGCGCACGGTCAACCGGCTGATGCGAAGGGCGATCCCGCTCTATGCCGACGGCAAGACGCTGGACGAGATCCGCACGCGCTTCGGCTATGTGCTGGCGCCGGCCGCCGAGGAAGGCCGCTTCTACAAGCCGACCCTGGTGCCGCACGCGATCGGCGGCCCGTTTGCGATCGGCGGCGTCCCGGTCGTGCCGTTTGCGCAGGATCACGGCTTCAGTACGACGCTCGGCTTCCGCATCGGCGGCTTTGCCTATTCGACCGACGTGACCGAACTCGATGAGCAGGCCTTTGCCGCGCTTGCCGGCATTGAATTATGGATTGTCGATTGCCTGCGCCGCGAGCCGCATCCGACGCACAGCCATCTCGCCAAGACCCTGGCCTGGATAGCGCGCGTCAAGCCGCGCCGCGCCGTGCTGACGCATATGGATCAGAGCCTTGATTACCGCGAGCTCAGCGCCGAACTGCCGGCGGGAGTCGAGCCCGGCTATGACGGGCTCGTCATCGCGCTGCCGGACCCTTCTTAGGCGCCGGCGAGATCGGGCCCGAGCCCTTCGAGGAGCGGCCTCAGCAGCTCGGGATCCGGCCGCGGGCGCCCGATCGAACTGCGATAGAGCGGCTGGCGCACCTGGTAGGAACTTGCCGTTCTGACCGGCCGCGCCGTCTTGTCGAAGGCGAGGCAACGCTCGTCCCATTCAAGGCCGCAATGTGCGAGGATCCGCCGCGCTTGCGGCGCGAAATCGGCAATCAGCTCTTCATAGCGCACATCGAGCATCACGCCGCGCGGCAGCACCTGGCGCCAATGCTGCATCAGCGCGCTGTAGGCGCGATAATACCGGCCGAGCTCGCCGAGATCGTAGGCGAAAGGCTGATCCGCATTGAACAGGATCGAGAAGCAGGAAAGACAGGTATCGACCGGGTCGCGGCAGGTATGAATGATGCGCGCATTCGGCAGCGCCAGATGAATAAGCCCGACAAGCCGAAAATTCGCCGGCATCTTGTCGGTGATGCGCTGCGGGCAGGCGGCCGAGCCGGGGAGGGCGGTCTTGAGGCGAACCAGATAGTCGGCGCCGAGCCGGCGCAATTCTTCGCTCGTCGCCACAAGAAAGCGCTCGGGGAAGGGTAGTGCGGTGCCGTCCTTCTTGCCGAAATCGTTCAGGGCATCGCGCAGATCCAGCCGCTCCCCGGCGGCGAAGACCTTCGGGTGGCCGGCCAGGATCTGTTCGACCAGGGTGGAACCCGAGCGCGGCATGCCGAGAATGAAGATCGGCAGCGATGAAGGATCGCCTTGCCCTCCTTTCGCGGCCATCAATCCGGCGCTGAAAACGGCCCGAATGCGATCGAACATGTTCTGGGCCGCCCGTTCGTCATAGACGATCTCTTGGCGCTTCAGCGCATTGCCGACAAGGAGATGGCGGAAGGAGCGGCAATGTTCGCCGGTATCCGCGAGAGCCTTGCCCAGCGCGAAATGGAGGCGGATGCGGTCATCGCGGGAGAGGGCGGCTTCCCTCTGCGCCAGCGCCTGCAAGGCGGCGAAATGGCGGTCTTCCCTCGTCGCTTTCTTGATCTCGAAAAGGTTCGAATAGAACGCGATACTGTCCGGTGCAAGCGCGAGGGCGCGCTCGAAGGCAAGGCGCGCCTCCGCGAACCTGCCGAGCTGCTGCCATGCGACGCCGAGATTGTTGTGGGCATCGGCAAAATCGGGCTTTGCGGCAATCGCCTTCTCATAGGCGCGAATGGCCGGTTCGTCGCGGCCCAGCGCTTGCAGCGCAGTGCCGAGACCATAACTGGCCTCGGCATAATCGGGATCGATCGCCAGGGCGTTTTCATAATAGGGGATCGCTTCTTCATGGCGATTCAGCGCCTGCAGCGCGGCGCCGAGACCATAACTGGCCTCGGCATAATCGGGATCGATCGCCAGGGCGTTTTCATAATAGGGGATCGCCTCTTCATGGCGGTTCAGCGCCTGCAATGCGGCGGCAAGACCGTAATTGGCCTCGGCATGACCGGGATCGAGGGCGAGCGCCTTACGGTAGTAGGACGCGGCCCCGTCGAGATCCCCCCGGGCCAGCAGCGCATTGGCCAATCCGGCATGGGCATCGGCGGAATCAGGGTTGCGGTCGAGCGCTTCCTGGAACAGTCCGAGCGCTTCGTCGCGGCTGCCTGCTTGCAGGCGGATCAACCCGAGGTGCATGAGCGCTTCGAAATGGCCGCGATCGCTGGCGAGGATCTGCCGGTAGCGCTGCTCGGCTTCGGATAGACTGCCTTGCCGGTGAAGCGAAAGCGCTTCCTGAAACAGCCCGCACGAAGTTCCCCCGCCGGCAGCCGGCTGATCCGCACCCATATTTTCCTCCTCACCTGCGGTCAGGCCAGCATAGCACGGCGTCACGTCTCGACCCACGGGGCCGGAAGCGCCGTCGCACCCGCCATCCGCCGCTGTTTTGAAAACGGCATGTCGTAAAATCTTACAGCGCTGTACTGGGCAGGGGCGGGGGTACGCCCTCGCCCCCGGCCGGCCTGCGCGCTTCTGGCGCGCGTCCGGCCGAAGCCCGGGGAACATAATGGATAGCCGGAATAAGATTCTGAAATAATTACTTCTTTTCGATTGTTGGGGCGGCGACAATGCCGGGAAGGCGGCGCGGGCGGCGCTCGGCAAAGCCCGTTCCGGCAGGGCGCCGCGGCGGCGAACCGCCCCGCGGCGGTTCCGGGCTCATGTAAAAATTCCGACACTCCGGTTGCAAAAGCGCATCGGAAATTCCATAATCAATTGATATTAAATAATTTTTTTCTTGGCACGAAATTTGCTCAAAGTTTTTTGGGGTTTGCCCAATGATCCCAACAGCAGAAGGAGAAGGGGATGGAGCTAAGCCTGAAAAAATATCTCCTCGCCAGCACAATACTGGCGGGAGCTGCGGCCTTCGGCGGGCTGGCCGGCGTTGCGCCCGCCGAGGCGAGCGTGTGCCCGGCCGTAGGGTCCGACACCAATTGCGGCCTAATCATCACGTTGGGCGCCGGCGGGACGGCCACGATCACGGCGACCGGTCAGGGGCCTTATGATGGCAGCACCGGCGATGACTTTCTGATCGGCGTCGTCAACAATTCGGGCGGCACGGTCGGATCGATCCACCTCTCGGCAAAGACCGATATTTTCGGGTTTGACGGCGATGGTGTCGGTGGGCCCACCTATCTGAACTTGGCGGGCGATTCGGCCCCGTCGCATTCGGGTTATTCGGGCACCGATTCGACGACCGGCAACTACAATCTCAGCGGCCCGCTCAACAGCTTCTCGGGCATCAATTCGACAAGTACCGCCGGCGATGTGAACTTTGCCGGCGGGCTCGTCAATGGCGGCAGCGCCTTCTTCTCGCTCGAAAATCAGTTGACCGCAGCTTCTTTCACCGTCGCGACGACGAGCGTTCCGGAGCCGGCGTCGCTGTCGCTGTTCGGCGCGGCATTGGCCGGCTTCGGCCTGATGCGGCGGCGGCGAAAAAGGACGGCGTGATCGTCCAGCCGCGACAATCACGGGTCGGCAAGCCCCGCTGCGGCGGGGTTTGCCTTTTGCGGTGCGCGATGCCGGAAAACGCACTTCCGGCTTCGCTCGCCTTCGCCGCCGGCTGCGCCCGTCTCGCGGAACGCCCGAAGCGCGCAGTTTGCGATTGCCACGATCTTCAGCCTTGCCTGCGACTGTTTTCCACCCGACCGGAGCCAAAGCATGAGCCGTAAAACGGCCGGCCGCACGCATCGCCACGCAGCGGGGCCGCCGTCCCGGCCTCTTGCCGTTGCGGCCGGCCCGAACCCGCTCCTCGTCCAGGCCGATGCGTTATGCCGGCGGGGGCAGCTCGAGGCCGCCGAGGCGCTGGTGCGCAACGTGCTGTCCGGCGCGCCGCGCGATCACGCAGCGCTGCACATGCTGGGGATCATCATGCGCCAGAAGGGGGACAGTGCGGCGGCGATCGATCTGTTTCGCCGGGCGATCGCGATCAGCGGGCGCATCGCATCCTATCACGGCAATCTCGGCAACGCCTATTTCGAGACGGCCAAGTTCGAGGAGGCAGCGCGTTGTTATCGCCGCGCCCTGGCGCTCGAACCCGGCTCGGCGCTGGCACATTTCGGGCTCGGCGTGGCGCTGATGGCGCAAAAGGCCTATGCCGCGGCGATAACAGAACTCGAGGCTGCCGCCAAGATCCGTCCCGATCATGCCGACACCCATCTCAACCTCGGGATCGCCCTGAGCGAGCTCGGACGGATCGACGAAGCGATCGCCCATTATCAGCGCGCGGTTGCCCTCAACCCGAACTACGCCGTCAACCATGTCAAACTGGGTGTTGCGCTCAGAGCCAAGGGTGAATTGGAAAGGGCATACGCTCATCTGGCGCGTGCCGTCGAATTGGATCCCGCCGAAGCCTATTACGAGTTCGGCAACACCTGTTTCGCGCTCGGCCGGCTGGACGAGGCCGTGCGCGCATTGCGGCAGGCCTTAACCGTGCGCCCCGAGCGGATCGATGCGCTTGACACTCTCGGCAAGGTCTTGCTCGAGCTGGACGAATACGACGAGGCGATCGGCTGCTACGAGCGCATGCTGGCGCTCGCCCCGCAATCGGCCCTGCCGTATCGCGGCCTCGGACAGGCCCTCTTGTTGCAGGGCCGTTTTGCGGAAGCGCGCGCCGCATTCACCAAAGCCCTCGAACGCGAACCCGAAAACGGCGGGCATTATGCCAGGATCGGGCGCAGCTACTGGTCCGAGGGCCGCTTCGAGGAGGCGATCGTCTGGCACGAAAAGGCGCTCGCGCGCCAGCCCGACAACGCCGAGGCTCATTACGCCCTGGCGATGATGCGCAGCGCGCGCGACAGAAAGGAGCGCATCCGCGAGCTCGAGCGGCTGTTGGCGCTGGGCCTCTATGACTGGGAGCAATGCGCGGCGCTCAATTTCGCTCTCGCCAAAATGTATGACGAGCAGGGCGATTACGATACGGCGTTCCGCTATTTCAAGGCCGGCAATGATCTGCATCGGGCGCGAAACCGCTATCGGCCCGAGGCCGAAACGGCTTATGTCGACCGGGTGATCGCGACCTTCAGCAAGGAGCTGTTTGCGGCGAAGGGCCGGATCGGCAACCGATCCGAGCGGCCCGTCTTCGTCGTCGGCCTGCCGCGCTCGGGCACGACCCTGGTCGAGCAGATCCTGGCAAGCCATCCCCGGGTTCACGGTCACGGCGAGCTCGCCTATATGCACGAGATGGTGCAGGCGCTGCCCAAACTTCTGGGTAGCGGCGAACCCTATCCGGAATGCGTCGCCGCGCTCGATTCGGACACGGCAGAACGTCTGGCCGAGGCATATCTGGCGCGGCTCGAACGGGATGCCGGCGACGCTATCCGCAGCGTCGACAAGATGCCCGACAATTTTATGAGGCTGGGTCTGATCGCGCTGCTCTTTCCGCAGGCCAGAGTGATCAACTGCGTGCGCGATCCGCTCGATACCTGCCTGTCCTGTTACTTCCACGATTTCGGGCGGCGCAACGCCTTTGCCCGCGATCTCGATCATCTCGGCCGCTACTATCGCGACTACCAGCGGATTATGGCGCATTGGCGCGCCACCCTGACGATCCCGATCTTGGATGTGCCCTATGAAGCGTTGGTCGGCGAGCAGGAGTTGTGGAGCCGCAAGCTCATCGATTTCCTTGGCCTGCCTTGGGATGAACGCTGTCTTGCCTTTTACGAGACCAAGCGGCCGGTCTTCACGTCGAGCGCCTGGCAGGTTCGGCAGCCGATCTACACCTCCTCGATCGGGCGCTGGCGCCATTACGCAAAGCATCTCGGTCCGCTGTTCAGCGCTCTCGGCATCGCCGCGCCGTGCTGACGCATATGGATCAGAGCCTTGATTACCGCGAGCTCAGCGCCGAACTGCCGGCGGGAGTCGAGCCCGGCTATGACGGGCTCGTCATCGAATGGGGCGAGCCGTGATCCGGCCGGCCCGGAGCGGGGACAGCACGGCGGTCACAGCGGTCGTCGAGGCCGCTTACGGAGCCTATGTCGCGCGGATCGGCAAGCCGCCGGGGCCTATGCTCGATAATTACGGGAAGCTGATCGACGACGGCGCCATCTCGGTATTCGAGGAAACGGACGGCGCTGTTGCCGGGATCGTTGTGCTGCTGCCGAAAGCGGACCATCTGCTGCTTGACAACATTGCGGTCGCGCCGGCGCGGCAAGGCCGCGGCATCGGGCGCGCGCTGATCGCGTTCGCCGAGAGCGAGGCACGTCGGCACGGCTATCGCGAGATCCGGCTCTATACGCACGAGAAGATGACCGAGAATATTGCGCTCTACAAACGGCTCGGCTTTGTCGAGACTGGCCGCGGGCATCAGGCCGGCTACGACCGCGTGTTCATGGCGAAATGGCTGGAGCGGCCGTGAATGGCCGGTGACGGGCCGTCAGGGATCGAGCCGCCTTTCTTCGACGACGACCGTGTCTTCGAGGATGGCCACTTCTTTGTACATCCATCGCGCCAACAGACCGGCGATGAGTGCGCCGATGATCGGTGCCGTCCAGAACAGCCAGAGCTGGTGGAGGTGCGTCGCTCCGGCGAACAGCGCCGGCCCGGTGCTGCGCGCCGGATTGACCGAAGTGTTGGTGACCGGGATCGACACCAGATGGATCAGGGTCAGGGCGAGGCCGATCGGAATGCCGGCAAAGCCGACGGCGGCGCCCTTCGACGTCGTGCCGATGATGATGAACAAGAAAAAGAACGTCATCACCACTTCGCACACGAAGCAGCTCAACAGACCATATTTGCCGGGGCTGAACGCGCCATAGCCGTTGGCGGCAAATCCGTCGGGGATCCAGCCGGGCTGGCCCGAGGCGATCAGCCACAACACCGCGGCGGCGGCGATGCCGGCGACGACCTGCGCGAGGATATAAGGGATCACGTGCTTGTTGGCGCAGCGCCCGGCGCTCCACAGGCCGAGCGTGACCGCAGGGTTGAAATGGCCGCCCGAGATATGGCCGACGGCATAGGCCATCGTCAGCAAGGTCAAGCCGAAGGCGCAGGCGACCCCGAGAAAGCCGATGCCGAGCTTGGGAAAGCCGGCCGCCAGCACGGCGGCGCCGCAGCCGCCGAACACCAGCCAGAAAGTGCCGAAGAACTCGGCGGCCACACGCCGGGACATGTCATTGCCCATGGGGCTCTCCCGCGATCCGTCGCAGAAGCCTACAGGCGGATGTGGGGGGCGCACAATCGCGCGCCTGCGGCGGCGCCGATGTTTTATTTTCCATAATATATATTATGCGACAAACGGCCATGCGGCGGGACGGCGCCAACGCTCCCCTCCGGCCTGGCTCGACACGTTCTCGTTTCAGACGCCGGGCTTCTCTTGGAACCTTGGTTACGAGGCCTTCGGCGCGCTCGACGGCGTTTCTTTCTGCCAAAGCGCCTGGTATCTAGGACCCGATGAGCCGCTCGCTCGACCATTTGCTCGCGATCATGGCGCGGCTGCGCGACAAGGAGCGCGGCTGCCCGTGGGATCGCGAGCAGGATTTCGCGACGATCGCGCCCTATACGATCGAAGAGGCTTACGAGGTCGCCGACGCGATCGCGCGCGAGGACATGCCGGCGCTGAAGGATGAACTCGGCGACCTATTGTTCCAGGTCGTCTTTCACGCCCGCATGGCCGAGGAACGGGGCCTGTTCGATTTCGACGACGTGGCCGCGGCGATCGCCGACAAGATGGTGCGGCGCCATCCGCACGTCTTCGGCACGGCCAAGGTCGATTCGGCGGCGGCGCAGAGCGCCGCCTGGGAGGAGCACAAGGCGCAGGAGCGCCGCGCCCGCGCCGCCGGCACCCGCGACAGCGTCCTCGACGGGGTCGCGCTCGCCTTGCCCGCCCTGTTGCGCGCGGTCAAGATCCAAAAGCGCGCCGCCCGGATCGGCTTCGACTGGCCGCAGGCGGCCGCGATCCTGCCGAAGATCGCCGAAGAGATGGAGGAGCTCAGCCGCGAGATCGAAGCCCATGGCGGGCGCGAGGCGATCGCGGAGGAGTTGGGCGATCTGCTGTTCGCCGTCGCCAATCTCGCTCGCAAGCTCGATATCGACCCCGAGGCGGCGCTGAGAGGGGCGACGGCGAAGTTCGAGCGCCGCTTTCGCGAGGTCGAGGCGCAGGCCGCCGCAGCCGGCATCGGTCCCGATCTCGAGGCGCTCGAGGCGTTGTGGCAGGCGGTCAAGACCGCCGAGCGCGAGGCTTGAGGGGATCTCAGTAGGCTCTCTGACGGCGGCGCAGGCGGCCGAGATCGGCCTCGGAAAGACGCACCGCCAGATGGGCGGCGCGCTCGTCGTCGCGGCGCCCGAGGACCTCGCCGTGGCGATAGATCCAGGCCAGCGTCTGGCCGTCGGCGAGCGGGACTTCGAGGCGCACGAGACGGTCGGCATGGTCGAGCCGGCGGTCGATCTGCTGCAGCAGCGCCGCGCACCCCTCCCCGGTCGCCGCCGACACCTCGACCCGCTCGTCATTGCGCAGCCTCTGGTTCGCCAGGCTTGCGCGCGCCGCCGGGTCCAAAAGGTCGATCTTGTTCATGACCTCGATCAGCCCGTTCTCGAGGCGCTCGCCAAGGCCGAGCTCGGCCAGCACCGAGAGGACGTCGGCGCGCTGCGCGGCGCTGTCGGGATGATGGGCGTCGCGCACATGCAGGATCAAATCGGCCTCGGTAACCTCCTCGAGGGTCGCACGAAAGGCGGCGATCAGATGGGTCGGCAGATCGGAGATGAAGCCGACCGTATCCGACAGGATGGCCTTGCGCCCGGACGGCAGATCAAGGCGCCGCATCGTCGGATCAAGGGTCGCAAACAGCATGTCGTCGGCCGTCGTCGACGCGCCGGTCAGGCGGTTGAACAGCGTCGATTTGCCGGCATTGGTGTAGCCGACCAACGCGACCACCGGGTAGGGCACGCGCCGGCGCGCCTCGCGATGCAGCGCCCGCGTCCGTTTGACCGCCTCGATCTCGCGCCTGAGGCGCGCGATCCGCTCCCCGATCAGACGCCGGTCGATTTCGAGCTGGCTCTCGCCGGGGCCGCCGAGAAAGCCGAACCCGCCGCGCTGGCGCTCGAGGTGGGTCCAGGAGCGCACCAGCCGCGAGCGCTGGTAGGTCAATGCCGCCAATTCGACCTGCAGGCGGCCCTCATGCGTGCGCGCCCGCTCGCCGAAGATCTCGAGGATCAGCCCGGTGCGGTCGATGACCTTGGCCTGCCAGCTCTTTTCCAGGTTGCGCTGCTGCACCGGGGAGAGCGGCGCGTCGATCACGACGAGCCCGATATCGTCTTCCCGCACGCGCTCGGCAAAGCGCGCGACGGCGCCGCGGCCCAACAGCGTGCCCGGGTTCGGCCGCTCGACACGGACGATCTCGGCGCCGACCACCGCGAGCCGGATCGCGTTGGCAAGGCCGACCGCCTCCTCGAGCCGCGCCTGCAGCGAGCGCGCGCCCTCGCCCGGCCTGTCAGCCGCCGCCGCTTTCACCACCGGATGCAAAACCAGCGCGCGTCCGGTCGCGGCGCAAGAATTGTCGGTGCGGTTCAGGATTCGGCGTTCTCCTTGCCCGCTTCGAAGAGCTGTACCGGCTGGGCCGGCATCACGGTCGAAATCGCATGCTTGTACACCAGTTGCGAGTGCGCATCCCGCCGAAGTAATACACAAAAATTATCGAACCAAGTAATGATTCCCTGCAATTTGACGCCGTTGACGAGAAAAATGGTGACCGGCGTCTTATTCTTGCGGACATGATTGAGAAAGACGTCCTGCACGTTTTGTGATTTCTCCGCAGACATGAATATCTCCCGATCGTTTCTTTAGGCCGGACAGGTCTCCCTCAAGGCACGGGCAGCCCGGGTCGGACCATGCCGCCCGTTGCCGGTACGAAGATGGTCTCGCGACGCAAAATCACAAGTGCCGGATAAAACGAATGAGGGCAACGCCGTCGGAAAAGGCGAGGCGCGGCGGCGCGGCGGCAAACTCCGCCGCGCGCGGCGTGCCGCCGAGCAAGACCGGCAGGCATCCGGCATTGATCGCGCATTGCATGTCGACCGCGGTGTCGCCGACCAGCCAGACCGCCTCGCCGGCGGCGATGCCGCCGGCCGCGAGCGCGAGCAATGCCGGGGCCGCCGCCGGTTTGTCGGCCGCCGCATCGCCGGCGCCGACGATGCTGCCAAAGTAGGAGGTCCAGCCGAGCCGCTCGGCTTCGCGGCGCAGCAGAACGCCGGTCTTGTTGCTGACGACACCGAGAAAAACGCCGCTTTCGGACAGCGCCTGTAGCAGCGCGGCGCGTCCGGGCAGCGGCCGCAACCGCTCGAGATGGATCGCCGCGAACGCCTCGAGATAGATGCGCCGCGCCTCCTCCCAGCGGGCGCCAAAATAGCGCGGAAAGCTCTCGCGCAGGCTGAAGCGCACCCGGCTTTTGGTCTCCGCCAGCGACCATGGCGGCAGGTTCATCGCCCGCATCGCGACATTGAGGGCATCATGGATCGTCGCCCAGCTGTCGACGAGGGTGTTGTCCCAGTCGAACAGGATCGCGCGCGGGCGCGCGATCCCCTGGCGGAGGGCCGCGCCCGGCTGCGGCTCCTCCCTCCCCGCGCCCGCTTTCCCCTCTTTGGCCGCCGCGGCGCGGGGGCGGGCGGCGGCGGGATCGGCAGGCATCTCAGAGCCCGACCTTGAGCGGGCGGTCGTTGGCAAAGACGCCGAGGGATTTCAGCTTGCGGTGCAGCGCCGAGCGCTCCATGCCGACAAAGGCCGCGGTGCGCGAAATATTGCCGCCAAAGCGGGTCACCTGGGCCAGCAGATATTCGCGCTCGAAGACCTCGCGCGCATCGCGCAACGGCAGCGTCATGATCTCGCCGCCCTTGTCCCATTTGACGACGGTCGGGGCGATCGCGGTGATCTCGTTCGGCAGCATGTCGGCGCGGATGGGCTCGCGCGCTTCTCCGGGCGCCATGATCAACAGCCACTCGATGACATTGCGCAGCTGGCGGACATTGCCGGGCCAGGTATAGGCCTGCAGGGCGGCCATCGCGTCTTCCCCGAACTCGCGCGGGCTCAAGCGGGTCGCTTCGGCGCCGCGCGCCATGAAGTGGCGGGCCAAAAGCGGGATGTCCTCGCGCCGCTCGCGCAGCGGCGGCACCCGGATCGGCACGACCGAAAGCCGGTAGAACAGGTCCTCGCGGAAGCGGCCGGCGGCGATTTCGGCGCCGAGATCGCGGTTGGACGAGGCGACGACGCGGACATCGACTTCGACGCGGTGCGCGCCGCCGACCCGCTCGAAGGTCTGCTCCTGCAAAACGCGGACGATCTTGCCCTGGGTTTCGAGCGGCATGTCGGCGACCTCGTCAAGAAACAACGTGCCGCCGTGCGCGCGCTCGAACGTGCCGATCTTGCGCGGCGCCCCCTCGCCGCCCGCTTCGGTGCCGAACAGCTCGATTTCGAGCCGCTCCGGCCGCATCGTCGCGCAGTTGACCGGAACGAACGGGCCTTTGCTGCGGCGCGAGCGCAAATGCAAGAGGCGGGCCACCACTTCCTTGCCGGAGCCCGGCGGCCCGGTGATCAGCACGCGGCTGCCGGTCGGCGCCACCCGCTCGATCTGCTGGCGCAGCTGATTGGCCGCCGGCGAGGTCCCGACCAGGTCGATGTCGCCGCCTGCCCGCAATTTCAGCTCTTCGTTTTCGCGCCGCAGCTGCGCCGCCTCGATCGCGCGCGCGACGACCAGCAGCAGACGATCGGCCTTGAACGGCTTTTCCAGAAAGTCGTAGGCCCCGATCTTGATCGCCTCAACCGCCGTCTCGATCGTGCCGTGGCCGCTGATCATGACGACCGGCACCCACGGCATCTCGGCGCGCAACCGTTTCAGGATCGCGATGCCGTCAAGCTCGCTGCCCTGCAGCCAGATGTCGAGAATGACGAGCGTCGGTTGCCGGCTGCGGATCGCGGCCAGCGCCTCCTTGCTGTCCGCGGCCTCGCGCGTGGCATAGCCCTCATCCTTGAGGACGTCCGCGATCAGCATGCGGATATCGGCTTCGTCGTCGACAATCAGAATGTCATGCGCCATGGCTGACGGCACTCACCTCCCGCTGCTGGTCCGACAGATCCGGCCCGCCGCGCTCGCCGAGCGCAAAAATCAAGCTGACCCGCGCCCCGATCGGCTCGCGGTCCTCGAGAACCAGCTCCCCCTCGTGATCTTCCATGATCTTTTTGACGATGGCGAGACCCAGGCCCGTCCCCTTGGCGCGCGTCGTCACATAGGGCTCGGTCAGACGCTCGCGGCCCTGTTGCGGCAAACCCTTGCCGTTGTCCTCGACGACGACGGCGGCCTCCTCCCCCGTCTCGACCAGCGACACGCGCAGGAACGGAGGGGGGTCCGCCCCCTGTTCGGCGATTCGCGCCTGGATCGCCTCGATGCCGTTCTTGACGATATTGACGATCGCCTGGCTGACAAGCCGCGCATCGCAGCTGACCATGACCGCATGCGCCGGCAGCACCGTCTCGAAGGCGATCTCGGGATGGGCGGTCTTTTGCAGGATGACGGCGCGGCGCACGATCTCGACCAGATCGTCGGGCCGCAACACCGCCGCCGGCATCCGCGCAAATGCGGAAAACTCGTCGATCATGCGGCCGATATCGCCGACATGGCGGATGATCGTGTCGGTGCAGACGGCAAAGGTCTCGGGATCCTTCTTGATCTCCCGCAGGTATTTGCGACGCAGCCGTTCGGCCGAGAGCTGGATCGGCGTCAGCGGGTTCTTGATCTCGTGGGCGATACGGCGGGCGATGTCGGCCCAGGCCGCTTTGCGCTGGGCCGACAAAAGCTCGGTGATGTCGTCGAAGGTGACGACAAAGCCGCCGTCGTGACCGTCGGCTTCGGCGGCGATGCGCACGAGCAAGGTTCTGGTGCTGGTGCCGCGCACCACCTGCACCTGCGACTGCGCGAGGCGGTCGGGGCGGCGCTCGGCGGCCTCGAGCAATCCCGCCATTTCGGGCGCGACCGCGGCCAAGTCCCGGCCGATCGCCTGTTCGAGATCGACGCCGAGCAGCGCCGAAGCGGAGCGGTTCGGCAGGTTGATGCGGCCCGACGGATCAAGCCCGATAACCCCGGCCGACACGCCGGCCAGCACCGTCTCGGTGAACCGCCGCCGATCGTCGAGCTGGCGGTTCGCCTCTTTCAGCTCGCGCTGCTGGGTTTCGATCTGGTGCGTCATGCGGTTGAAGGCGCGCACCAGCGAGGCAAGCTCGTCGTCCTTTTCGCCCTCGGGGACGCGGGCGGTCAAATCCCCGCCACTGACCCGCTCGGCGGCGGTCACGAGGCGGCTGATCGGGACCGCGATCTGGGTGGCGAAATGGATGCCGACGACCACCGCCGCCACCAGGAACAGCAGCGCCACCATCATGAAAATGAGGGCGAAGGTGATCTGGAAGCCCGATCGCTGCCCCTCCATCCGCCGGTACTGCGCGGCGGCGCGCTGGGTTTCCTCCATATGGGCGATGACCCGCGGCTCGATATAGCGGGCGACGTAGAGATAGACCCCCTTGCCGAACTGATCGAGGCGGACCAGCGCCCGCACCCGGTCGTCATTGTCGTTGGTCATGATGGCGACGTCGCCGGCATTGGCGATCTCGATCGCCTCCTCGGGAACCGGCTCCAGACCGAGCGTGAAGGACAGGCTCGACTGCGCCAGCACGTGCCCCTGGCTGTCGAAGATCATCGCCTCGGTCAGCCCGCGCAACGCCGCCTGAGCCGAGACGATCTGGGAGAGGCGCTCCGGGTCGAGTTCGAGCGCGACCGCGTCGCGGTTGAGATCGTTGGCCATCGCCAGGATGTCGGCCTTGATCGCCTGCTGGTGCTCGCGCAGATAGGCTTCGGCGACCTTCACCGATTCGGAGATCGCCGTCTTGACCTTGTCGCTGAACCAGGATTCAACCCCGAAACTGAAAAACAGATAGGAGAAGGCGGCGACGATGATGGTCGGCAATACGGCGATCAGGCTGAACAACACGACCAGCCGGACCTGCAGCCGCGAGCCGGCAAGGCCGCGCCGCCGCTCGGCCCACACTTCGAACAGGCGCTTGGCGATCAGCGCCCCGAGCAGCAGCAGCAGGACGAGGTCGAGATTGAGCAGCGAGAGGACGGCCTTCGGGTCCGGCCCGAAGGGCGGCGCCCCGGTCAGCGCCAGATAGGTCGCGATCCCCGAGGCCAGCGCCGCCGCCGCAAGGACGATCGCCGCCTTGCGCCACAGGCCGATCCGGCCGGCCCAGCTGCGAACCTGCCGCGTCAGCTCCATACAAACCTCTACCGGATGTCGCCCCGGCCGCAAGGCGCACCGCCGGCACCTCGGGAGCACGCACCCTAAAACAAACGGCGAAAAACTGGAACGCCCAATCGGGCGACGTTCATTTGGCGCCGCGCACGACCGGGATTTCCAATTCGCGGATCTTTTTGCGCAGGGTATTGCGGTTCAGGCCGAGCAGATGCGCAGCCTTGATCTGGTTGCCGCGGGTGGCTCCAAGGGTCAGCCGGATCAGCGGGCGCTCGATCTCGCGCAGCACGCGCTGATAAAGGCCGGCCGCCGGCAACCCTCCCTTGTGCGCGGCGAAATATTCCTTCAGATGCCGCTCGACGACGCCGGCCAGCCCCTCCGCATCGGCCGATTGGGCGGGATCGTCCGACCTCCCGATCCCCAGCTCGGTCGCGATGACCTCCCTGCCGATCACCTCCTGCGAGTACAGCGCGGCCAGCCGGCGGATCAGGTTTTCGAGCTCGCGGACATTGCCCGGCCAGGAATAGGCGGCCAGGCAGGCCAATGCCGCATCGTCGAGCCGTTTCAACGGCAGGCCCTCGCGCGTTGCCTGCACGGCAAAGTGCCGGACCAGCGCCGGCAGATCCTGCAAGCGCTCGCGCAGCGGCGGCAGCCGGATCAGCGCGACGTTCAGACGGTAAAACAGATCCTCGCGGAACAGCCCCTGCCGCAGCAGCTGCCGCAGGTCGCGATGGGTGGCGGCGATGATGCGGGCATCGGCGCGGATCGGCACGCGACCGCCGACCGCGGTGAATTCGCCCTCCTGCAGCACGCGCAGCAGCCGCGTCTGCGCCTCGAACGGCATATCCCCGATCTCGTCGAGAAACAGCGTGCCGCCCTGCGCCTGCTCGAAGCGGCCCATGCTGCGGGCATTGGCGCCGGTGAACGCCCCCTTCTCGTGACCGAACAGCTCGCTTTCGATCAGCTCGCGCGGGATCGCGGCCATGTTGATCGCGACGAACGGCCCGCCGCGGCGCTTGCCGTAATCATGCAGGGCGCGGGCGACGAGCTCCTTGCCGGTGCCGCTCTCGCCGACGATCAGAACCGTCAGATCGGTGCCCATCAGCCGGGCGACGGCGCGATAGACCTCCTGCATCGCCGGGGAGCGGCCGATCAGCGGCAACTGCTCCTCGTCCTCCTCGGCGGCGACGACCGGCGGGTCGCGCGGAGCGGCGAGCGCCCGCTCGACAATGCCGACCAACTCCTTGAGATCGAAGGGTTTTGGCAGATATTCGAAGGCCCCGCGCTCGGTCGCCTTGACCGCGGTCAACAATGTGTTTCGGGCGCTCATCACGATGACGCGCAGATCGGGACGCAATTTCTTGATGCGCGGGATCAGATCGAGCCCGTTCTCGTCCGGCATCAGCACGTCGGTGATGACGAGATCGCCCTCGCCGTCGGCGATCCACCGCCACAATGTCGCGCCGCTGCCGGTCGTGCGCACCTCGTGTCCGAGCCGCGCCAATGCCTGGTTCAGCACCGTGCGGATCGCCCGATCGTCATCGGCCACCAGAATCGTCGCGCTCATGATCCGCCATCCCGCTCCGCGGCGACCGGCAAGAAGACGCGGAACACGGTCCGCCGCGGCGCGCTGTCGAATTCGACGACGCCGCCATGATCGCCCACCAGCTTTGCCACCAATGCAAGACCGAGGCCACTGCCGTGGCGCTTGGTGGTGATGAACGGATCGAACAGATGCGGGCGCAATTCCTCCGGGATGCCCCCGCCATTGTCGCTGACCGAGACCATCAACGGCAGATGCTGCCGGCCTTGCCCGGCGACCGCGAGGTGCAGGCCGTGGCGGTAGGCGGTGGTCAGAACGATTTCGCCGCCGGCATTCGGCACCGCCTCGGCGGCATTCTTGACAAGGTTCAAGAACACCTGGACGAGCAGGTCGCGATTGCCGAAGACCGGCGGCAGCGAGGGATCGTATTCCTCGATCAGACGGACATGGCGGGCAAAGCCCGATTGCGCGATCTTGCGCACGCGCTCCAACACCTCATGGATATTGACGGCGCCGCGCGCGATCGGCCGGTCATCGGCGAAGCCTTCCATGCGCTCGAGCAGCGCGACGATGCGGTCGGTCTCCTCGCAGATCAGCCGGGTCAGCTCGCGCCCAGCCGGCGGCAGGTCCTGCTCCAGAAGCTGCGCCGCACCGCGGATGCCGGACAGCGGGTTCTTGACCTCGTGCGCGAGCATCGCCGCCATTGCGGTCAGCGAGCGGGCGGCCTTCGTGCGGGTCAGATGGCGGTCCATCTTCTCGGCCATGGCGCGCTCGTGCAAGGACAGCACGAGGCGATCCCCCTCCTCCCCGACCGGCGCGCCCTGGATCGTGACGAGCCGGCTGCCGATCCGGGGGCCTTCAAGCACCATGTCATGACCGGAGATGGTGTTGCCGCCGTGCCAGACCGCCTCGACCAGCGCGAGCAAAGCGCTGCCCGGCGCGACGAGATCGGCGAGCGCGCTGCCCTGCAACGCGGCCGCGCCGATGCCGAAGAACTGTTCGGCGGCGGGATTGACGAAGCGGATCACGCCGGCGCGATCGACGAGCAGGAGCGGGTCCGGCAGCGCGGCGAGCACCGCCGCGGGATCGACCGGCCGGGCGGGCTTCGGTGGCGCCGCTTGCGGTCTGCCCTGCTCGCCGCGACGGCGCGAGGGCGCGCTCATGCCGCCATCATCCGGCAGCCCCGCCCCGCCCCCGCGCGCGGCTCGCACGGGGCGCGCGGCGTCGGGCGCGCCAGCAGCGATTCGTAAAAGGCGCGAATCAGATCGCGCACCTTGGCGACGTCGGCGGTCGCGTTGACGGCGGCGCGAAATTCCGCCGATCCCGGCAGCCCTTTCGAATACCAGCCGAGATGCTTGCGGGCGATGCGCGCGCCGAGCTCGCGGCCATAATGAAGGAGCATGTCCTCGTAATGCGCGAGCACGGTCTCGAGCTGGACGGCAAGCGGCGGATCCGGCCGCCGCCGGCGCGTCCGCAGCCATTCGCTGACCTGGTGGGGAAACCAGGGACGGCCGCAGGCGCCGCGGCCGATCATCACCCCGTCGGCGCCCGATTGCGCGAGCGCCTCTTCGGCGTCTTCGAGGCTGGTAATGTCGCCGTTGACGATAACCGGCACGGTGACGCTCTGCTTGACCTCGCTGACGAAGCGCCAATCGGCGGAGCCGGTGAAAAACTGGCAGCGGGTGCGGCCGTGCACGGTGATCATGCGGATGCCGCACTCCTCGGCGATGCGGGCAAGGCGCGGCGCGTTGCGGTGATTATCGTCCCAGCCGGTGCGCATTTTCACGGTGACCGGCAGCGAAACCGCCTTGACCGTCGCGGCAAGGATGCGCGCGGCATGCACCTCATCGCGCATCAGAGCCGAGCCGGCATGGCCGTTGACGACCTTTTTGACCGGGCAGCCGAAATTGATGTCGATGATGTGGGCGCCGCGATCGGCGTTGAGCTTGGCCGCCTCGGCCATAACCCGGGGCTCGCAGCCGGCGAGCTGGACCGCCATCGGCTGCTCTTCGGGAACGCTCTTCGCCATCGTCATCGACCGCCGCGTCTCCCGAATCATCGCCTCGCTGGCGATCATTTCGGAGACGACGAGGCCCACCCCTTCTCTCTTGACCAGCCGCCGAAACGGCAGATCGGTGATCCCCGACAGCGGCGCCAGGATTACCGGATCCGTCAGCGTGACGGCGCCGAGCGAAATGGTCATGCTATGCTTAGACCCTGTTTGTGCCTAAGAAATAGGCAATAAAGTTTAGAGGAACCTCCGCCGCCGGACAACGGGCCGAGTTTATGGCGGCGGCGCCGTTCCTGCGCTAGGCTGGTCCGAATGCAGGTTGCAGCCGCCTGATCGCTGTTGGCGCTCGCTCGATGACCGCGATCTATGCTCTTGTCGTCGCGGCCGGCCGGGGCACCCGGTTCGGCGGCGCGGTGCCGAAGCAGTACCTGCCGCTCGCCGGCAGGAGCCTTCTTGCCTACAGCCTTGCCGCCTTCGCGCAGCATCCGCGCATCCGCGGCGTGCTGACGGCGATCCGACCGGAAGACCGGCCGCTGTTCGAGCGCGCCGCCGCCGGTCTCGACCTGCTGCCGCCGGTGGCGGGCGGGTCCGCGCGGCAGGATTCGGTGCGGCTCGGGCTTGAGGCGCTGGCGGCCCATCGCCCCGATCGCGTGCTGATCCACGACGGCGCGCGGCCGTTTCCCGATCACCCGCTGATCGACCGGGTCATCGCCGCGCTCGACCGCGCGCCTGCGGCAATCCCGGCCCTGCCCGTTGGCGACACGATCAAGCGCGTCGAGGAGGGGAGGGTGCGGGCGACGCTTGACCGTTCCCGGCTGTGGCGGGCGCAGACGCCGCAGGGCTTTCATTTCGAAGCGATTCTTGCCGCCCACCGGGCCGCCCGCGGGCGCGATCTGACCGACGACGCCGCGGTCGCCGAAGCGGCGGGGCTGGCACCGCTCGTCGTCGCCGGCAGCGAGGACAATCTGAAGGTGACGACGGCGGCCGATCTCGCGGCGGCCGAGCGGCTCCTGGCGCTGCAGCGGGCCGATATCCGGGTCGGGCAGGGTTTTGACGTGCATCCGTTCGGCCCGGGCGAGCGGGTGTGGATCTGCGGCGTCGCGATCCCGCACGAGGCTGGCCTCGTCGGCCATTCCGACGCCGATGTCGGGCTCCATGCGGCGACCGATGCGATACTCGGCGCGATCGCCGCCGGCGACATCGGCATGCATTTTCCGCCCGGCGATCCGCGCTGGCGCGGCGCCCCTTCCGAGCAGTTCCTGCGCCATGCCGCCGCTCTCGTCGGCGCGCGCGGCGGCGTCATCGCCGCCCTCGATGTGACGATCATCTGCGAACGCCCGAAAATCGCCCCCCATCGCGCGGCGATGATCGACACCCTCGCCCGGATCCTCGACATCGCCCCGAGCCGCGTCAGCATCAAGGCGACGACGACCGAGAAGCTCGGCTTTATCGGGCGCGGCGAAGGGATCGCCGCGCAGGCTCTCGCCACCGTGCGGCTGCCGCTGTGAAGACAAAGCCGGCCCGCGGACGGGGGGCGCGGCACCCTCCCGGCCTGCCGCCGTGGCATCCGGCGGCGCTGCTCGGCAGCGGCTTCGGAACCGGGCTGCTGCCGGTGGCGCCGGGGAGCTGGGGGGCGCTGGCCGCGTTGCCCCTCGCCTGGGTCCTCAACAGCGCGTTCGGAACGGCCGGGCTGGCCGCGGCCGCGCTCTTCACCTTCGCCGCCGGCACCTGGGCCGCCGGCAGGATCGCCGCGGCGAGCGGCGATCCCGATCCCGCCACGGCCGTCATCGACGAGATCGCCGGGCAGTTGCTGAGCCTGGTGCCGGCGCCGCGCAAGCCTGCGGCCTACGCTTTCGCCTTTCTGCTGTTCCGATTGTTCGACATCGGGAAGCCGTGGCCGATCGGGCGGATCGACCGGCGGGTCGGCGGCGGGCTCGGCATCATGCTCGACGACGCGGCGGCGGCGGTTTACGCTGTGCTGGCGCAGCTTGCGATCGGTGGGATGTTCGGTGTTCGACCGTGAAATCCTCGAACGGGCGGAGCAGGTCCTCGATGCCTGCCGGGCGCGCGGGTGGCGGCTTGCGACTGCCGAGTCCTGCACCGGCGGCCTCGTCGCGGCGGCCTTGACCGCGATTGCCGGCTCCTCGGACGTCGTCGAGCGCGGCCTTGTCACCTATTCGAACGAAGCCAAGACCGCGCTGCTCGGCGTCGCGCCCGGGATCCTTGCCGCGCATGGCGCGGTCAGCGCCGAAAGCGCCGCGGCGATGGCCGCGGGCGCCCTCGCCCGCGCGCCGGTCGACCTCGCGGTATCGATCACCGGCATTGCCGGGCCCGGCGGCGGCAGCCAGCACAAGCCGGTCGGGCTCGTCTATCTCGGGCTCGCCCGGCGCGGAGGTCCGTGCCGCACCGAGCGATGGATCTTTGCCGGCGATCGCACCGCGATCCGCCGGGCGGCGCTCGTCCGCGCGCTCGAATGGCTGCGCGAGACGGCGCAGGCGCCGTGATCGCGCGGCGGTACCAAAGGGGAGGATGGCCATGTTTGTGCGTAACGCCTGGTATATCGCCGCCTGGGCCGACGAGCTCGGCGGCACGCCGCTGGCGCGCCGGATCCTGGGCGATCCGCTCGTGCTGTTCCGGGATCCCGCCGGCCGGGTCGGCGCGCTTGCCGACCGCTGCTGTCACCGCGCGGCGCCGCTGTCGATGGGCGCCGTCGTCGCCGAAGGCCTAGAGTGCGGCTATCACGGGCTGGTCTTTGACGCATCGGGCCGCTGCCTGCGCATTCCGGGACAGCGATCGATCCCGGCCGAGGCGCGCGTGCGCTCGTATCCGGTCTGCGAAAAGGACCAGCTGGTCTGGGTGTGGATGGGCGACCCGGCCAGCGCCGATCCGGCCAAGATCGTCGACTTCCCGTTTCACAACGACCCCGCCGCCTGGCCGAACAAGCACGACGTCTATCCGATCAAGGCCAATTACCTGCTGATGGTCGACAATCTGATGGACCTGACGCATCTTGGCTATCTGCACGCCCGCACCGTCGGCGGCAACCCAAACGCCCATGTCGGCGCCGAGATGAAGACGGTGCGCACGCCGAGCGGTCTCAAATTCATCCGCTGGATGCGCAACTCGCTGCCGCCGCCGAGCTATGTCAAGGCGGCCGGGTTCAAAGGCCGCGTCGATCGCATGCAGGAATTCGAGTTCATCGCGCCGGCCACGATCCTGCAATGGACCGGCGCGACCGAGGCCGGCAGCCAATATACCGATCCCAAGCGCGATTTTCGCTTCCAGTTCCGGCTGTTCCACGGCCTGACGCCGGAGAGCGAGAACAGCTGCTTCTATTTCTGGTCGGTGGCGAACGGCTATCGCCAGAACGAGCCCGAGGCGACCGAGCAGCTATATCAGGAGATCGCGCCGACCTTTGTCGAGGACCGCATCATGGTCGAGGCGCAGCAGGCCCGGCTCGCCGAGTTCGGCGAAACGGGGCTGGTCGACATCGCCTCGGACGCCGCCCGCATGCATATGCGGCGCCTCGTCGAGCGGTTGATTGCACAGGAGTGCTCGGCGCGCGCGGCGGAATAGAGAGCCGGCCCTCACTCTCCCGCGGCGGTGGGCTTGTCGCCGCCGATGGCGGCGACAACAGCGCTCCCCGCGAAAGCCCGGCCATAACATTCAGGTGGGCGCCTTGCTGACCGTGTGCCGGGAAGGCAGGCCGTAGAGGTCGCGGGCGCGCTTTTCGAAGGCGCCGACCATGCGCCGCACGGCCTCGCCGAACACGACCCCCATCACCTTCTGCAGCAACCGCGAGCGGAAGTCGAAGTCGACAAAGAAATCGATCCGGCAACCGTCCGCGACCGGGGTGAAGACCCAGTGATTGTTGAGATAGGCGAACGGCCCTTCCTGATAGGTCACGTCGATGCGGCGCGGCGGATCGAGGGTGACGCGCGAGACAAAGCGTTCGCGCAAAAGGCGAAAGCCGACGACGAGTTCGGCGACGATGCGGTCCGGGCGGCGCTCGTAGATACGTGCGCCAAGGCACCAGGGCAGAAACTCGGGATAATGCTCGACCCCGGCGACGAGCGCGAACAACTGCTCGGCCGTATAGGGCAGCACGCGCTGTTCGCTGTGGCTCGGCATGCCGCAGGGGCTATTCGGTTGCCGCGAGCGCTTTGGCCCGCGCCGCCCGCAGCCGTGCGAAATCCTCGCCGGCATGATAGGACGAGCGGGTCAGGGGCGAGGCCGAAACGAGCAGAAAGCCCTTGCCGAGGGCCGCGCTCCTATAGCCGGCGAATTCCTCGGGCGGCACGAAACGCGCGACCGGGTGATGCCGCGGGGTCGGCTGCAGATACTGCCCGATGGTCAGGAAATCGACCGCGGCGGCGCGCAGATCGTCCATCACCTGCAGGACCTCGACCCGCTCCTCGCCGAGCCCGAGCATGATCCCGGATTTGGTGAACAGCAGCGGGTCGTGCCGCTTGGCCTCGTCGAGCAGGCGCAGCGAATGGAAGTACCGCGCCCCCGGCCGCACCGCCGCGTAAAGGCGCGGCACGGTTTCGAGATTGTGGTTGAGAACGTCGGGCTTGGCGGCCAGAACGGTTGCCAGCGCCCCCTCTTTGCGCAGGAAATCGGGGATCAGCACCTCGATTGTCGTGCCCGGCGAGCGGGCGCGAATCGCCCGGATCGTCGCCGCGAACTGCCCGGCGCCGCCATCGGCGAGATCGTCGCGATCGACCGAAGTGACGACGACATGGTGGAGCCCCAGCGCCGCGACCGCCTCGGCGACCCGCGCCGGCTCCTGCAGATCGACAGGACCGGGGCGGCCGGTCGCGACATTGCAGAAGGTGCAGGCGCGAGTGCACACGCGCCCAAGGATCATGACCGTCGCGTGCTTCTCCTTCCAGCACTCGCCGATATTGGGGCAGGCCGCCTCCTCGCAGACGGTGTTGAGCCGCAGCGCGCGCATCAGGCGGCGCGTGTCGTGGTATTCCGGGGAGAGCGGCGCTTTGACCCGGATCCAGGGGGGTTTGCGGGCTGCCGGGCCGGCCTTTTCCGGCCAAGGCGGCAGCGGCGCCTCGCGGTTAGAATGCATTCGCTAGAAGTGGATGGCGCGGCCATACGCGTCAAGCACGCTCTCGTGCATGGCCTCGGACAGGGTCGGGTGCGGGAAGATCGTCTCGATCAGCTCGCGCTCGGTGGTTTCGAGAGTCTTGGCGATCGCATAGCCCTGGATCAGCTCGGTGACCTCGGCGCCGATCATGTGCGCGCCCAACAGCGCGCCGGTAGTGCCGTCGAAAACGGTCTTGATCATCCCTTCGCTCTCGCCGAGCGCGAGCGCCTTGCCGTTGGCGCTATAGGGGAAACGGCCGATCTTGACGGTGTGGCCGGCGGCGCGCGCCGCTTGCTCGGTCAGGCCGAGGCTGGCGATCTGCGGGCGGCAATAGGTGCAAGCCGGGATATTGCTGGTATCGAGCGGCCGCACGTCATTGACGCCGGCGATGTGCTCGACGCAGACGACGCCCTCGTGGCTGGCCTTGTGCGCGAGCCAGGGCGGGCCGACGAGGTCGCCGATGGCGTAGACGCCGGGCTCGCCGGTCCGCAGCCACTCGTCGACGACGACGTGCGCGCGTTCGACCGCGACGCCGGTGCCCTCAAGGCCGATCCCCTCGACATTGCCGACGATGCCGATGGCGAGGATGACGCGTTCGACCGCGATCTCGAAGGCTTTCTCGCCGATCGCGATCCGCGCGGCGAGGCCGTCGCCGCGCCGGACGAGCGCCTGCACGCTGGCGCCGGTATGGATTGTGATCCCCTGTTTCTCGAAGGATTTGCGGGCGAGCTGCGAGATCTCCTCATCCTCGCTCGGGAGCACGCGCTCGAGCGCTTCGACCACCGTTACCTGCGCGCCCATGTCGCGATAGAAGCTCGCGAACTCGATGCCGATCGCGCCCGCGCCGACGACCAGCAGCGAGCGCGGAATTGCCGCCGGCACCATCGCCTCCTTGTAGGTCCAGATGCGCGCGCCGTCGGGCTCAAGCCCGGGCAGCGTGCGCGCCCGCGCCCCGGTCGCGAGGATGACATGCGCGGCGGCGAGCTCGGCGACCGGGTCGCCGTTCCGCGTGACGGCGACCCGCCCCCTGCCGGCGAGGCGGCCGTGCCCGTCGAACACCGTGACCCGGTTCTTTCTGAGCAGGTAGGCGACGCCGTTCGACAGGCGCTGAGCGATCGCGCGTGAGCGGGCGACGAGCTTCTGGGCGTCGTAGCGGATCTCGCCGACCGCAAACCCGTACGCATCGAGATGGTGCAGCAGGTGATGGATCTCGGCGCTGCGCAACAGCGCCTTGGTCGGGATGCACCCCCAATTGAGGCAAATGCCGCCCAGATGCTCGCGCTCGACCAGAGCGGTTTTGAGCCCGAGCTGGGCGGCGCGGATGGCGGCGACATAGCCGCCTGGCCCGCCGCCCAATACGACCAGGTCGAAGGAAGTCTCCGCCATAGTGCCATTTCCTCAGACTAGCTGATCGGGCCCGTTCGCCGGCCGTTCCGGCGCGGATCGTCCGTTCTCTATTCCTCCCGCCCGCGACCCCCGCATTCCGCTGTCGCAGGGCGCGGCCCCGGGATACCGGCGGGATGCGCTCGCCGCCTTACTAGAGCAGCATCCTCAGCGGGTCCTCGATAAGCGTTTTGAAGGCCGCAAGGAATTGCGCGCCGACCGCGCCGTCGACGGCGCGATGGTCGCAGGACAAGGTGCAGCTCATCATCGTCGCCACTGCGAGTGCGCCGTCCTTGACGACCGGACGCCGTTCGCCGGCTCCGACCGCGAGGATGCAGCCATGCGGCGGGTTGATGACCGCGGCGAAGTCACGCACGCCGTACATGCCCAGATTGGAGATCGAGAAAGTGCCGCCCTGAAATTCCTCGAGCTTCAACTTGCCGGCGCGGGCGCGGGCGATCAGATCCTTGGTGTCGCGGGCGATCGCCGCAAGACCCTTGGTATCGGCCGCCCTGACGATCGGCGTGATCAGCCCATCCTCGAGCGCCACGGCGATCGCGATATCGACCCTTTCCCAGAGCAGAATGCCCTCCTCGCTCCATGCGGCGTTGGCCGCGGGCACTTGGCGCAGCGCCAGGGCCGCGGCGCGGATCAGCAGATCGTTGATCGAGATCTTGTCGGGCGATTTGGCGTTGAGCTCCTCGCGGATCTTCAGCAGCGCGTCGAGCTCGCAATCGATCGATACGTAGAAATGCGGGATCGTCTGCTTGGCTTCGCTGAGACGCCGGGCGATCGTGCGCCGCATCGCGGTCAGCGGCCGCAGCGTATAGGGGACGCCTCCGGCGAGCGCCGCGACCCGCTCCCTGGAGAGGGCGGGCGGCGCGGCTGCCGGTTCCGCCGCCGGCGCGGGGATAGGAGCGGGCGCCGCGGCGGCGGCGAGAGCGGCGTCGATATCGGCCTTGACGATGCGGCCCTGCGGGCCGGAGCCCTTGATGGCGGCGAGATCAAGACCGGCCTGCTGGGCCATGCGGCGCGCCAGCGGGCTGGCGAAGATGCGTCCGCCGGGCTCGGCCGGGGCGGGCGCGGCGGCGGGTGGCGGAGCGGACGGCGGTGGAGCGGACGGCGCCGGCGCGGGCTCCGCACCCCGGCCGGGCGGCGTCGTCACGGCTGCCGCCGGCGCTGCCGGCGGCGGCAGCGCGGACTCGTCCTCGTCCTCGCGCAGCAGCAGCGCGATCGGCTCGTTGACCTTGACGCCCTGCGCGCCCTCCGGGACGAGAATCCTGCCGAGCCGGCCCTCATCGACGGCTTCGAACTCCATCGTCGCCTTGTCGGTTTCAATCTCGGCGAGGACATCGCCGGAATGGACTTCGTCCCCCTCTTTTTTGAGCCATTTCGCAAGGTTGCCCTCGGTCATCGTCGGCGATAAGGCCGGCATCCGGATTTCGATCGGCATCGTTGGATCATCGATGGTTTGTCATTGCCGGCAGCACCCGGCGCGGCTGAAGCCGGCCCGCTCAACCCGGCGCCGGCAGAATGCCCGGTTTTGCCCGCAACGACATCGCAAGATCAGCGGTAGGTCACCGCGCGCGCGGCGGCGACGATGTCTTCGACCTGCGGGACCGCCAGCCGCTCCAGATTGGCGGCATAAGGCAGCGGTACGTCCTTGCCGGTGACCCGCTTCAAGGGGGCGTCGAGCCAATCGAAGCATTCCTCCATGACGATCGCCGCGATTTCGGCGCCGATGCCGGCAAACGGCCAGCCCTCCTCGACGGCGACGATCCGGTTGGTTTTCTTGACCGAGGCGACGACCGTGGCGACGTCGAAGGGCCGCAATGTGCGCAGGTCGATGACCTCGGCCGAAATGCCCGCCTTGGCAAGCTCCTCGGCGGCCGCGAGCGCCAGCTTCACCATCCGCGAAAAGGCCGTGATCGTTACATGCTCGCCGGCCCGCGCGATGCGCGCCTTACCAATCGGGACCAGAAAATCCGGATCGAGAGGGACAGGAAAACTCTCGCCGTAGATCAGCTCGTGCTCGAGAAAGACGACCGGGTTCGGATCGCGGATCGCCGCCTTCAGCAGCCCCTTGTGATCGGCCCCGGTATAGGGAGCGACGACTTTGAGCCCGGGGCAATGCGCGTACCAACTCGCATAGCATTGCGAATGCTGGGCGGCAACGCGCGCGGCAATGCCGTTCGGGCCGCGGAAGACGATTGGGCAGCCCATCTGGCCGCCCGACATGTAGCGGGTCTTGGCGGCCGAGTTGACGATCTGATCGATCGCCTGCATCGCAAAGTTGAACGTCATGAATTCAACGATCGGCTTGAGCCCGGCGAAGGCGGCGCCAACCGCAAGCCCGGCGAAGCCCTGCTCGGTGATCGGCGTATCGACGACCCGCTTTGCCCCGAATTCCTGTAACAGCCCCTGACTGACCTTGTAGGCGCCCTGGTATTCGCCGACCTCTTCGCCGATCAGGAATACGCTCTCATCGCGCCGCATCTCCTCGGCAATGGCGTCGCGCAGCGCTTCGCGCACGGTCATCGTCGCGGTCTTGCCGGTATAGCGCGGCTCCGTCGACGACAGCGCGCGCGGCGGCGCGGCGGCCGCGGCGGCGGCCGGCTCCCGCACCTGCACCGCCGGCGCCGCGGCCGGCGGGGTCGCCGGCGGCGGCGCGGCGGCAGCCCCCGCCATATCCTCGCCGTTGCTGGCGATCAGCGCGATCGGGGTGTTGACGGCGACGTGATCGGTCCCCTCGGGGATTACGATCTTGGCCAGCACGCCCTCGTCGACCGCCTCGACCTCCATCGTCGCCTTGTCGGTCTCGATTTCGGCCAGTACGTCGCCGGGACGGACGGTCTCGCCCTCGCTCTTGAGCCAGCGGGCGATCTTGCCCTCGGTCATTGTCGGCGACAGAGCCGGCATCAACACTTCGGTAGCCATCGGTTATCGGACTCTCCCGCGCGCTTCGCCACAGGATGCTGGATCAGGCCTCGACCAGCACATCCGTCCACAGCTCGGCCGGGTCGGGCTCCGGGTTGTCCTGCGCGAATTGCGCCGCCTCGGCGACAATATCGCGAACCTCCCTGTCGATTTCCTTCAGATCGTTCTCCGCCACCCCGCCCTCGAGCAACAGCCGCCGCGCCTGGTCGATCGGATCGTGCTCGCTGCGCATGCGGTTGACCTCTTCGCGGGTGCGATATTTGGCCGGATCCGACATCGAATGGCCGCGATAGCGATAGGTCAGCATTTCGAGGATGATCGGCCCCTGCCCCGAGCGCGCATGCGCGGCGGCGGACAGGCCCGCATCATGGACGGCGAGCACGTTCATGCCGTCGACCTGCTCGCCGGGGATGCCGAAGGCCGCGCCGCGGTGAAACAGATCGGTGCGGGCCGAGGCGCGATCGACCGAGGTGCCCATGCCGTAGCGGTTGTTCTCGATGACATAGACGACCGGCAATTTCCACAACGCCGCCATGTTGAAGCTCTCGGCGACCTGTCCCTGATTGATCGCCCCGTCACCGAGATAGGTCACCGAAATCCGCCCGTTCTCGCGATAGCGATGGGCAAAGGCGAGCCCGGTTCCGATCGGCACCTGCGCGCCGACAATGCCGTGACCGCCAAAGAAATTCTTTTCGCGGCTGAACATGTGCATCGAGCCGCCCTTGCCGTGCGAATAGCCGCCGCGCCGCCCGCACAGCTCCGCCATGACCCCCTTCGGATCCATGCCGACCGCCAGCATGTGGCCGTGGTCGCGATAGGAAGTGATGACCGTATCGCCCTCTTGGAGCGCCGCCTGCATGCCGACGACGACCGCTTCCTGCCCGATATAGAGGTGGCAAAAGCCGCCGATCAGACCCATGCCGTAGAGCTGCCCCGCCTTTTCCTCGAAGCGGCGGATCAGCAGCATGTCGCGATAGTAATGCAGCAGCTCCTCGGTTGGAATGGTGAGCTCCGCGAACTTGATCACCTTTGTCTTGCGGGTGGACGCCATGCGCTTCCTCCGGGCGGCCGCCCACGGCCGGATCGGAAACCGTGCCGGCAAGCATGGGGACAAATCCTCCGATTTGCAACCGCGAGCCCGTCAGGGGGTTGCCGCCAAAGGATTCGCCGGCCGCGGCGGAGAGCCGGCGGAAGGCGGCGGCGCGCGGGATTCAGGGAGCCGCGCGCGGCCGCATGATGATGACCTCGCCGGGTGCGATAAAGTTCAGGACCGCCCGCACGCGCTCGTCGAGAAGGTCGGGATCGAGATGCTCGGGCCGCAGATTGGCGACCTTGAGCGCAAGGGCGGCGCGCTCGGCGCGCAGCTCGGCGAGATTGGTCTGTTCGGCCTTGAGCTCGCGGGAGAGCCGCATCCAGGCGTTGAAGCCGCGATCCCCCTCGATCAGGTTGTAGAGGAAGTATCCGGTCAAGGCCATCCCCAGCAGGGGACCGACGACATGGCGCGCATGGCGGCGCAATTCGCGCATCACGATCACGGCATCAGCCGAGCACGCGCCTTCCCGCGCGTCAACCGGAGAGCGGGAACCGCGCCAGCGCCGCGCGTCCGGCAAAGCGGGCCGCGGCGCCCAGCTCCTCCTCGATGCGAATCAGCTGGTTGTATTTGGCGAGCCGGTCGGAGCGCGACAACGAGCCGGTCTTGATCTGACCGCAATTGCTGGCCACCGCGAGATCGGCAAGCGTCGCATCCTCGGTCTCGCCCGAACGGTGCGAGAATACGCGGCCGTAGCCGGCGGCGAGCGCCATCTCGGCGGTCTCGAAAGTTTCCGACAAGGTGCCGATCTGGTTAAGCTTCAGAAGGATGGCATTGGCGACCCCGCGCGCGATGCCCTCTCTGAGCCGCGCCGGATTGGTGACGAATACGTCGTCGCCGACGAGCTGAATCCGCCCGCCGAGCGCGCGCGTCAGCTCCTGCCAGCCCGGCCAGTCCTCCTCGGCCATGCCGTCCTCGAGGGAAGCGATCGGGTAGCGCGCGACGAGATCGGCGTAATAGGCGACGAGACCGGCGGCGTCGAGCCGCTTGCCCTCGCCGGCCAGATGATAGGTGCCGTCGCGGTAGAATTCGCTGGCGGCCGGATCGAGCGCCAGCACAACGTCCTCGCCCGGCCGGTAGCCGGCCGCTTCGATCGCGCGCATGATGAAACCGAGCGCGGCGTCGGCCGAGGCGAGGTTCGGGGCAAAGCCGCCCTCATCGCCGACATTGGTATTGAGGCCGGCATCGGCGAGCTTTTGCCTCAGCGTGTGGAAGATCTCGGCGCCGATGCGGATCGCCTCGGCAATCGAGCCGGCGCCGATCGGCATCACCATGAATTCCTGGATGTCGATCGGGTTGTCGGCGTGCACCCCGCCGTTGAGGATGTTCATCTGCGGCACCGGCAGAGTGCGCGCGGCAATGCCGCCGACGTAACGGTAGAGCGGCACGCCCTGCTGCCGCGCCGCCGCCTTGGCGCAGGCCAGGCTCGTGCCGAGGATCGCATTGGCGCCGAGCCGCGCCTTGTTCGGCGTGCCGTCCAGCGCGCACAGGGTATGGTCGATCGCGATCTGGTCCTCGACCGCGCGGCCGCTGAGGGCCGCACAGATCTCGCCGTTGACCGCCGCGACCGCCCCGCGAACGCCTTTGCCGCCGTAGCGCGGCCCGCCGTCGCGGCGTTCGACCGCCTCATGCGTCCCGGTCGAGGCGCCGGAGGGGACGGCGGCGCGGCCCAGGATGCCGCTCGCTAGTACCACATCGACCTCGACGGTCGGGTTGCCGCGGCTGTCGAGGATCTCGCGGGCGTGGATTTTGGCAATCGCGGTCATGCGGGCCTCATAAGACTGCTTATCGGCGCCCGGGTCGGGCCTTCTAAGGGAGGACCGCCGGGCGCGCCTTGGCAAGCCGGTCGAAGGCGATCAGCGTTTCGAGCAGCGCCGGCAGCGCCTTTAGCGGCACCATGTTGGGCCCGTCCGAAGGGGCGCGATCGGGGTCTTCATGCGTCTCCATGAACACCGCGGCGACCCCGACGGCGACGGCGGCGCGCGCCAGGATCTCGACGAAGCGGCGCTCGCCGCCGCTTCTTTCCCCCTGTCCGCCCGGTTGCTGCACCGAATGGGTGGCGTCGAAGACGACCGGGAAGCCGGTCGCGGCGAGGATCGGCAGCGCCCGCATATCGGAGACGAGCGTGTTGTAGCCAAAGCTCACGCCGCGCTCGCACAGCAGCACGCGCGCGTTGCCGGAAGCGACGATCTTGTCGGCGACGTGCTTCATATCCCAGGGCGCGAGGAACTGGCCCTTCTTGACGTTGATCGCACGCCCGGTCTTCGCCGCGGCGATAAGAAGGTCGGTCTGGCGGCACAGAAAGGCCGGGATCTGCAGCACGTCGACCGCCTCGGCGACGATCCTGCATTGTCCCGGCTCGTGCACGTCGGTCAGCACCGGGCAGCCGCGCGCCTCGCGGATTTCGGCAAGGATCGGCAGGCCTTCCGCAAGGCCGACCCCGCGCGGGCTGGCGAGCGCGGTGCGGTTGGCCTTGTCGAAGGAGGTCTTATAGATGAAGCCGATGCCAAGCCGGCTGGTGATCTCGACGAGAGCGGCGCTCATTTCAAGCGCGTGCGCCCGGCTTTCGAGGGCGCAAGGCCCGGCAATCAACACCAGCGGCAAATGGTTGCCAAGAACGGTGTCACCGATCTTCACGCAGCTCGGCTGCATGGTCCCCCCGATGCGAACGGACAACAACTCGCCTTGCCGCCGGCGCCGCGCCCCCTCTCCAGCCCGGGGAAGGCGCACAGAAATGCGCGGCGCCGGCGCGGGCGGTCTCGCGGCTCTCACACAAGGCGCGACTGGTCGAGCGCGGCGCGCACGAAAGAGGTGAACAGCGGGTGCGGCTCGAACGGTCGCGATTTCAACTCGGGATGAAACTGCACGCCCAGAAACCACGGATGATCGGGGATCTCGACGATCTCGGGCAGGAGGCCGTCGGGCGACATGCCGGAGAAGCGCAGGCCCGATTGTTCGAGCCGCTCCTTGTAGCGGATGTTGACCTCGTAGCGATGGCGATGCCGCTCGCTGATGCGCAGCTTTTGATAGATCTGCGCGGCGCGGCTGCCCGGCGTCAGCACCGCCTCATAGGCGCCCAGCCGCATCGTTCCGCCGAGATCGCCGTAGGCGTTGCGGCGCTCGATGATGTCGCCGCGCGTCCATTCGGTCATCAGCCCGACGACCGGATGCTCGCAGGCGCCGAATTCGGTCGATCCCGCTCCCGCAAGCCCGGCGAGATGGCGGGCGGCCTCGATGATCGCCATGTGCATGCCAAAGCAGATGCCGAAATAGGGCACCCGCCGCTCGCGGGCGAAGCGCGCCGCCTCGATCATGCCCTCAGTGCCGCGCTCGCCAAAACCGCCCGGGACAAGGATGCCGTGCACGTCTTCGAGCTGGCGGAGAGCCTCGACCTCGGTCTCGAACACCTCGGCATCGATCCAGTCGAGATTGACCCGCACATTGTTGGCGATGCCGCCATGCGTCATGGCCTCGACCAGCGATTTATAGCTGTCGGGGAGGTAGGTGTATTTGCCGACGACGGCGATCGTCACCTCCCCCTCGGGCTTGCGGATGCGCTCGACGGTTTCGCGCCAGCGTTCGAGATCGGGCTCGGGCGGGGTCAGCCCGAAATGACGGCATACCTCGCGGTCGAACCCCTCGGCATGGTAGGCCAGCGGGACGGCATAGATCGTATCGACATCGATCGCCGGAATGACCCGGTTTTCGTGCAGATTGCAGAACAGCGCGATCTTTTTGCGCGCCGCCGGCGCGATCGGACGGTCGCAGCGGCACAGCAGGATGTCGGGCTGGATGCCGAGCGAGAGCAGCTCCTTGGCCGAATGCTGGGTCGGCTTGGTTTTCAATTCGCCGGCCGATGCGATCCAGGGGACCAGGGTCAGGTGCACGTAAAGCACGCGCTCGCGCCCCAGCTCGTTGCCGAGCTGGCGAATCGCCTCGAGAAACGGCAGGCTTTCGATGTCGCCGACGGTGCCGCCGATCTCGCACAGCACAAAATCTTCGCCGTCGAGATCGGCCGCCATGAACTCTTTGATCGCGTCGGTGACGTGCGGGATGACCTGCACGGTGGCGCCCAAATATTCGCCGCGGCGCTCGCGGCTGATCACGGTCGAATAGATGCGGCCGGTGGTGACGCTGTCGCTCTTGCGCGCCGCGATGCCGACATAACGCTCGTAATGGCCAAGGTCGAGGTCGGTCTCGGCGCCGTCATCGGTCACAAACACCTCGCCGTGCTGATAGGGGCTCATCGTCCCCGGATCGACGTTGAGGTAGGGATCGAATTTCCTGAGCCTGACCCGGAAGCCGCGCGCCTGCAGCAGCGCACCCAAGGCCGCCGCCGCCAAGCCCTTGCCAAGAGAGGAGACCACGCCGCCGGTGATGAAGATGAACCGCGTCATGGAATCCCAGTCTACAGCATCGCCGGCCGTCCTCCCACCGGGATGTCGAAAACTAATGCGCGAGCGGCACGCCGGGCGGTTTGGGCCCGCTCGGCGGGGTCGGCACGACCGGCAAGCTCGCCGGGAGATGGCCGAGAATCGAGGGCGGGGCCGCCCGCTGGTTGTTCAGTTTGACCAGCAGCACGCTGGTGACGACGAACAGAGCGAACAGAATCGCCGTCGCGCGGGTCAGCAGATTGGCCGTCGACCGCCCGGTCATAAAACCGGCCATGCCGGCGCCGCCGCCGATGCTGCCGAGCGCGCCGCCCTCGCTTTTCTGCAGCAGAACGACGCCGACGAGCGCGATCGCGATCAGGATATGGACGGCGAGCAGCAGGATGATCATGAACCGGCCAATCGATGATAGGGCTCGCGCGCTCGCCGGCCGCAGCCGGCCCGCGGCACACCCGCTGACATAATCTCACCCGCAGCAGGCTGCAATGGCCCAGAACTGATCGGCCTTGAGACTGGCGCCGCCGACGAGGGCGCCGTCGACCTCGGGAAGGGCGAGAATCGCGGCGGCGTTGCCGGGGTTGACCGAGCCGCCGTAGAGGATGCGCGTCGCGGCGGGAAGGCGGGCGCGCAGGCCGGCGTGCATCGCCGCGATATCCTCCGGGGTCGGGACAAGCCCGGTGCCGATCGCCCATACGGGCTCGTAGGCGACGACGAGGCGGTCGGCATCGGCGCCCGGCGGGAGCGAGCCGGCGAGCTGGCCGACGACGACGGCGTCGGCATCGCCGGCCGCGCGCTGTTCCCGCGTCTCGCCGACGCACAGGATCGCCGTCAGGCCGGCGCGCCAGGCGGCGGCGATCTTGGCGCGCACCAGGGCGTCGCTTTCGCCATGCTCCTGGCGCCGCTCGGAATGGCCGAGAATGACGTAGCGGCACCCCGCATCGGCCAGCATCTCGGCGCTCAGATCGCCGGTATGGGCGCCACCGGCCGCGGGGTGACAGTCCTGGCCGCCGAGGGCGATGCCGCTGCCGGCGAGGACGCCGCCGATCTCCCACAGCAATGTCGCCGGCGGGCAGACCAGCAGATCGCAGCGCGGCCGCCCGGCGGCCGCGCATCGCACCAGCGCGCGCGCGAGCGCCAGGCCGTCCGCACGCAACCCGTTCATCTTCCAATTGCCGGCGACGAGTTTGTTGCGCCCCGCCATTCCCCTTCCCCCGGGCCGGATGTTGCCGCTCCGCGGCCGCCTCTTTATGATCTATCGCTTACGATCACACCGGGCTGCGGCCGGGTCAACCGGCCGCTTCGGTCAACGAGGTCAAGACCGCCCCATGCTGCAGGCGATCCGCTCGCGCGGCGCATCTCTCGTCGTCAAGGCCCTGTTCGCGGTGCTGATCGCGACTTTCGTGATCTGGGGCATCGGCGACATCTTTCGGCTGCGCGCGACGCGGCCGCCGGTCGTCGCGACGGTGGGCGGCCGCCAGATCACGGCGCAGGATCTGCAGAACGCGCTGCAGCCGGTGCTCGACCGCCTCAGCGCCCAGCTGGGCCGAACTTTCGATCTGAAGCAGGCCAAACGCTTGGGCGTCGTCGATGCGGTTCTCGCGCAGCTGATCGACCGCGAGCTTGCCGACCGCGAGGTCAGGCGGCTGCAGCTCGACGTCTCCGACGACGTGATCCGCAGCGCCATTCTCGGCAATCCGAGCTTCCGCACGCCGAGCGGGACCTTCGACCGCGCGCTGTTCAACGAGGTGCTGGCCCGCAACAATCTGAGCGAGGAGCAGTTCATCGCTCTGCTGCGCCGCGACATCCCGCGCGCCGACCTCTATCGTGCAATCACGGCGGGAGCGGCGCCGCCGCAGCCGTTGCTTACCCTGCTCTATCGTTATCAGAACGAGAAGCGGATCGCCGACATCGTCGCCCTGCCGGCCGCCGCCGTCGGCGGCATCGGCCAGCCGAGCGCGGCCGAGCTTGAGAAATACTACAAGGCGCATCCGGAGCTGTTCCGCGCCCCCGAATATCGCGGCTTTACCGTGGCGAGCCTCGTCCCCGACGACATCGCCAAGGATTTCAAGGTCCCCGAAGCGAAGCTGAAAGAGGAATACGAGGAGCATCGGGACCAGTTCGTCATCCCCGAGCGCCGGCAGGTGCAGCAGATTCTCGCCCCTTCCGAAGCCAAGGCCAAGGCGGTGGAAGCCGCGCTTGCCGCCGGCACGTCATGGCGGCAAGCGGCGACGACGATCGCCGGACAGGATCCCGCGACGATCGATCTCGGCCTGGTGAAGCCGCAGGACCTGCCGAAACCGCTTGCCGACGCCGCCTTCGCCCTGCCGCTCGACAAGCCGAGCCAGCCGCTCAAGAGCCCGCTCGGCTGGCATATCCTGCGGGTCGTCAAGATCGTGCCGGCGAAGACGGAAAGCTTTGCGGAAGCCAAACCCGAGCTGACCCTGATGGCGGCGCGCAGCGAAGCCGCCGAGCGCATCGACAAGATCGGCAACCATGTCGACGATGCGCTCGCCGGCGGCATGAGCCTTGGCGCGACGATCAAGAAGTTCGGGTTGAAAGCGACCACGATCGCCGCCGCGGACGAACACGGCATGACCCCGCAGGGCAGGCCGGTATCGCTGCCGATCGCGCCGGGCCGGGTTCTGCGGCTGGTCTTCTCGAGCGAAGAGGGCCGCACGAGCCGGGTCTATCACACCGATGACGGCGGCATCTTTGTCATCCGCGTCGACAAGATCACGCCGCCGCACGTGCGCCCGCTCGCCGCGGTCAAGGACCAGGCGATCGCCGCTTGGCGGGCCGACAAGCGCCGGCAGAAGATCGACGAGGAAGCAAAAGCTCTGATCGCCGCGGTCAATAGCGGAACGCCGCTCAAAGAGGCGGCGAAGCAGAAAGGGTTGCAGGTGACGACCTCGCCGCCGCTGTCGCGCCGCGCCGCGGACGACGCCGGCGTGCCGCCGCAACTCGTCGCCAAGCTGTTCGCCGCCAAGCCCGGCGCCGCTGTCATGATCGCGGATGCGAGCGGGGCCTATGTCGCCCAGCTCGAAAAAGTGGAGGTCCCCGCGGCGCCCAAGCCGGCCGCCACGGCCTCCCTGGCGGAGGCGGCAAAGGCGGCGCTTGAGGCCGATCTCGCATACGAGTTCACCGCCGCCTTGCGCCGGCGCTATCCGGTCGAGATCCACCGCACCGTGCTCGAGCGCCTGTTCTGAAACGCTCAGGCGCCGCCGGGCTCACTGCGCGGCCGCGCTCGCCGGCGCCGCGTCGCACCCGCACAGAACCTTGAACACCGCGGCGATGATCGGCATGCCGATCTCGGCCCCGAGCGTCATGACCGATTCGGGATGGAATTGGACGGCTGCGATCGGCAGGCGGGTGTGCTCGACCGCCATCACCACCGCATCCTCCGTCTCCGCCGTGACCGACAATACCGCCGGCACCGTCTCGCGGCGGGCGTAGAGCGAATGGTAGCGCCCGACCGTGAAGGTGCGCGGCAGGCCGGCAAAGAGCCGTCCGCCGAGCACACGGACAAGCGAGGGCTTGCCGTGACAGGGCGCCTCGAGCACGCCGAGCGTGCCGCCGAAATATTCGACGACCCCTTGCAGGCCGAGGCAGACGCCGAAGATCGGCAATCCCCGCCGGATCGCCAGATCGAGGGTTTCGGCCATCGCGAAATCGGTGGGGCGCCCGGGTCCCGGCGACAGCACGACGAGATCGGGAGCGGCGCCGCCGCGCAACTCGGCGCGGGCCAGATCGGCGCGCAGCGTGGCCACTTCGGCGCCGGTCGTGCGGAGATAGTTGGCCAGCGTGTGAACGAACGAATCTTCGTGATCGACGAGCAAGACCCGGCGGCCCTGCCCGACCGCCGCGACCGGAGGACGGGGCTCGGCCGCGGCCGCCCGCGCGCCGCGGATCGCGGCGAACATCGCCGCCGCCTTCAGCCGGCATTCGGCTTCTTCGGCCTGCGGATCGCTGTCATAGAGCAGGGTCGCGCCGGCCCGCACCTCGGCGACGCCGTCCTTCATGCGGATCGTGCGCAAGGTAAGGCCGGTGTTCATGTTGCCGTCAAACGTCAAGCGCCCGATCGCGCCGCCGTACCAGCGGCGGGAGGAGCGCTCATGCTCCTCAATAAAGCGGATCGCCCAACGCTTTGGCGCGCCGGTCACCGTCACCGCCCAGGCATGGCTCAGAAAGCCGTCCAGCGCGTCGAATTCGGGGCGCAGCACCCCCTCGACATGATCGACGGTATGGATCAGACGCGAATACAGCTCGATCTGGCGCCGGCCGATGACGCGCACGCTGCCCGGCTCGCATACCCGCGACTTGTCATTGCGGTCGACGTCGGTGCACATCGTCAGCTCGCTCTCGTCCTTGCGCGAGTTCAGCAACTCGCGGATGCGCTCGGCATCCTCGACGGCGTCGCGCCCGCGCGCGATCGTGCCGCTGATCGGACAGGTTTCGATGCGCCGTCCCTCGACCCGCACATACATTTCCGGCGAGGCGGCGACGAGAAATTCGCCTTCACCGAGATTGATCAGCGCCCCGTAAGGGGCCGGATTGGCCCGGCTCAGGCGGTGAAAGACGGTGCTCGGGCGATCGGCGCACAGATCGGCGAACAGCTGGCTCGGCACGACTTCGAACAGATCGCCGCGCACGAAGGACTGCTTGGCGCGCGTGACGAGGGCCGCGTATTCGCCGGGACCGTGGTCGCTCTCGGCAGGCGCCGCCGCCGGCCTCCGATCGAGGCGATAGGGAGCCGCCGGGGTGATGCGCGCCAGCCCCTCGGTCGAGCGCCCGCCGACCGTGAATTCGTAGCGATGCACGGCCGCCTGCTGGCGCATGTGATCGACGACGAGGATTTCGTCGGGCAGGTAGAGGATGAGATCGCGCTGGTCGTCGGGGCGCGGCAGGGTCAGCGGCATCGGCTCGAACTGGAAGACGAGGTCGTAGCCGAAAGCGCCGTAGAGCCCCAGATGCGGGTCCTCGGGACTGCCGAACAGGCGCAGCAGGGCGCGCAACACCGAAAAGACCGAAGGTTGACGGCTGCGCGCCTCTTCCGGGAAGCGCTCCGGGGCCGCGCCGACCTCGCCGCCGATGCGGGCGGGTTCGCGGATCAGCATCCGTATCTCCGCGAGCCCGGCGAGCGCCTCGGCGATCGCCGGCAGCAGCACCTCCCCGCGCGCGTTCAGCGCCTCGATCAGAAAGTTGCGCCGGCGCGCCGTGCACACCAGCGGCGGGTCGACGAAGCCCATGTCCCAGCGCGTATAGCGGCCGGGAAATTCGAAGCTTGACGAGAACAGGATGCCGCGCCGCCGGTCGAGCGCCTGCGCCAGCACCCTCTCGGCCGGCCGATAGGCGCGCCGACGGCTCTCCCGCCGGATATGGATGCCGCCTGCGGTACGATATTCGGTCGATCGTGACATCGGGGATCTCCTCCGCGGGAGGGCTGTCGCCAGGGAGATCCGGGACATTGACACTCGAAAGGCCGCCCGGAACTCCGCGGCGGCCTTGAAAAAATGCGCAATCTGCGGCCGCCCGGATCAGTCGGGCCGCCACCACATGCCGCGCTGGTCGGTACATATCATGGCCGCATGTCTAGCACGCCGATGCCGCGGCCGCAACGCATCTGCGCGCCGGCGCCGCCGCCGCTGTGAAGGAGAAGAGCCGCGCCTGCGGTTTCCGTTCGCGGGCGAAGACTGATATGGTGAAAGCAGGAACTTGTCCGGGCCGACAATGCCGTCTGTCATCGTCATACACGCCCTCTCCGCCTCCGGCGGCGGCAAGGGCGCGAGCGGAGCGCCGCGATGAGCGGCGGGCGCAGCGATTTGAAGCCGTTCCTCGCGCAGGTCGCCGCCGGCCGCACGCTCAGCGAGGCCGAGGCGGAAGCCGCCTTCGAGGTGATCATGAGCGGCGACGCGACGCCCGCGCAGATGGGCGGCTTTCTGATGGCGCTGCGCGTGCGCGGCGAAAGCGTCGAGGAGATCGCCGGGGCGGCGCGCATCATGCGGGCGAAGGCGCTGTCGATCGACGCGCCGCCCGGCACCGTCGATACCTGCGGCACCGGCGGCGATGGTTCCGGCAGTTTCAATATCTCGACCGCGGCCGCCCTTGTCGTCGCCGGCAGCGGGGTTCCGGTCGCCAAGCACGGCAACCGAGCCTTGTCCTCGCATTCGGGCTCGGCCGATGTGCTGCAGGCGCTGGGCGTCAACATCGACGCCGAGCCCGCACTGGTGCGCCGGTGCTTGTGGGAGCTCGGCATCGGCTTTCTGATGGCGCCGCGCCATCATAGCGCGACGCGGCACGTGGCGCCGGCCCGGGTCGAGCTGGGCACGCGCACGATCTTCAATCTGCTGGGGCCGCTCTCAAACCCGGCGCGGGCGAAGCGGCAGCTGGTCGGCGTTTTCGCCCCCGAATGGGTGCGGCCGATGGCCGAGGTGCTGGGACGGCTCGGCGCCGAGCGCGCCTGGGTCGTGCACGGCGCCGGCCTCGACGAGCTGACAACCGCGGGAAGGACGCAGGTCGCCGCGCTCGAGGACGGCGCGGTCGAGACCTTCGAGATCGACGCCGCGGCGTTCGGATTGCCGCCGGCGCGGATCGCCGATCTGAGGGGAGGCGATCCGGCGCACAATGCGCGGCTGATGTGCGCGCTTTTGGAAGGCGCGCGCGGGCCGCTGCGCGACGTCGTATTGCTGAACAGCGCCGCGGCATTGGTGGTCGCCGGCCGCGCCGCCGACCTTGGCGAAGGTCTCGCGCTGGCCGCCCATGCGATCGATTCGGGCGCGGCGCGCAAGGTCCTGCAGGATTTGGTGGCCTTGACCAACGGAGCCGGCCGATGAGCGACGTGCTGGCCGAGATCTGCGCCGAAAAGCGCGCCCATATCGCGCGCGCGAAAGCCCGGCATCCGGAAGCGGCGCTGGTGGCGCGCCTGAAGGAGGCGCCGGCCGTGCGGCCGTTTGCGGCGGCCCTGCAACGGGACATCGCGCGGGCGCGCCCCGGGCTGATCGCCGAGATCAAGAAGGCGTCGCCGAGCGGCGGGCTGATCCGGCCCGATTTCGACCCGGCGGCCCTGGCGCAGGCCTATCAGGCGGGCGGCGCGACCTGCCTCTCGGTGCTGACCGACAAGCCCTATTTTCAGGGCAGCGAGGCCGATCTCGCCGCGGCGCGCGCGGCCGTCTCCCTGCCGGTATTGCGCAAGGACTTTATCCTCGATCCCTATCAGATCATCGAGAGCCGCGTCATCGGCGCCGATTGCGTGCTGCTGATCCTCGCCATCGTCTCGGACGCGCTCGCCCGCGAGCTGGTCGCGGCGGCAGCCGAACTCGGTCTCGACGTGCTCGTCGAAGTGCACGACCGCGCCGAACTCGACCGCGCGCTCGCGCTCGAGGCGCGGCTTGTCGGCATCAACAACCGCGACCTGCGGACCCTGAAGACCGATCTCGCCACGACCGCGGCGCTGGCGCCGCTGGTGCCGCGGGGATGTATCGTCGTCGCCGAGAGCGGGATCAAAAATCCCGAGGATCTCGACCGCCTCGCCGCCGCCGGGGCCGGCGCCTTTCTCGTCGGCGAGGCGCTGATGCGCGAGCGGGACGTCGCGGCGGCAACCCGTCGCCTGCTGCGGCTGCCCGAACTGACCCATCTCGACGCCGCCGGCCGGGCCCGCATGGTCGATGTCGGGGACAAGGCCGAGAGCGAGCGCGTCGCCGTCGCCGGGGCGCGCGTTTACATGCAGCCGCAGACCCTGGCGCGCATTGCAGCCGGCGATCTGCCAAAGGGCGACGTGCTGGCAACCGCGCGTCTCGCCGGCATCATGGCGGCCAAGCGCACGGCCGAGCTGATCCCGCTGTGCCATCCGCTGGCGCTGAGTTCGGTCACCGTCGATCTCGCCTGCCTTGCCGAGCGTTCCTGCGTCGAGATCACCGCCACCTGCAAAGCGCGGGCGCGCACCGGCGTCGAAATGGAGGCGCTGGTCGCGGCAAGCGTCGCCGCCTTGACGATCTACGACATGTGCAAGGCGATCGAGCGCGGTATGGTCATCACCGATCTGCGCCTGCTCCGCAAAACCGGCGGCAAATCGGGAGATTGGGAGGTTTCCTCGTGATTTCAGTCGAACAAGCGCTGTCGCGGCTGACGGCGCCGCTGGCGCCGCTGCCGCCCGAGCAAATCCCGCTCGCCGACGGGCTCGGCCGCGTGCTCGCCGAGGCGGTGGCGGCGCGGCGCACGCAGCCGCCCTTTGCGGTCTCGGCGATGGATGGATATGCGGTGCGGGCGGCGGATCTGGCCGAGATCCCGGTCAGGCTCAAGATCGTCGCCGAGGTGCCGGCCGGGACCGGGTTCGGCGGCCATGTCGGTCCCGGCGAAGCGGCGCGCATCTATACCGGGGCGCCGCTGCCGCAGGGCACCGACACGATCGTCATCCAGGAGGATACAAGCCGCGAAGGCGATTGCGTCGTGGTGCGCGAAAGGGCGCCGCGCGGCCGCTATGTCCGCCCCGAGGGGCTCGATTTTCGCGCCGGCGAGGTCTTGCTCACTCCCGGAAGGCGGCTGTCGGCGCGCGACATCGGCCTTCTCGCGGCGATGAACCGCCCGTGGCTGTTCGTGCATCGCCGGCCGCGCGTGGCGATCCTGTCGACCGGCGACGAAATCGTCATGCCCGGCGAGCCGCTCGGACCGCACCAGATCGTCAGCTCGAACAGCCTCGCGCTCGCCGCCTTCGTCACCGCCTGCGGCGGGGTTCCGGTCGCGCTCGGCAACGCCCCGGACGACCCCGAGGCGTTGCGCCGCCTCGCCGCCGCAACGCAGGGCGTCGATCTGCTGGTGACGAGCGGCGGCGTCTCGGTCGGCGCGCACGACATCGTGCGCGAGGCGCTCGCCCAAGACGGTTTCGAACTCGATTTCTGGCAGATCGCGATGCGTCCGGGCAAGCCGCTGATGGTCGGCCGCTACCGCGGCACGCCGATGCTGGGATTGCCCGGCAACCCGGTGTCGACGATGGTGTGCGCGCTGCTGTTTCTGAAGCCGGCGATCGAGCGGCTCTCCGGCCTCGCCGAACCGCCGGCCCCGGCCGCAACCGCGCGCACCGGCACCGCGCTCGGCCCGAACGACCGGCGCCAGGATTATCTGCGCGCGCGCCTCGTGCGCGCTGGCGACGGCGTTCCGGAGGTCTTCCCCTTCGAGGTGCAGGACAGCTCGATGATGCGGCTTCTCGCCGCCGCCGACTGCCTGGTGATCCGACCCCCGCATGCGCCGGCGGCGCCGGCCGGAACGATCGTTCCGATCCTGCCCTTCCCCGGCGGCGCATTGCCGCTCTGACCCCAAAGCCGAACCCAAAGGCGAGGATCCCACAATGGCGGAGAGCGAACTTTACCGCAAAGGCGCGGCCCTGCGCCGCCAGCTGCTCGGCGACGATTTTGTCGAGCGCGCCGGCCGCGAGGTCTATGACGACCCGGTCATGCGCAAATTTCTCGAGGTCGCGACCGAGACGGTGTTCGGAGCATTGTGGACGCGGCCGGGCCTTGATCTGAAAACCCGGACCCTCGTCTCGGTCGTCTCCGATGCCGCGACCGGGCGCACGCCCGAGCTGTCCTTGCACTTGCGCATGGCCTTGCGGCAGGGCTGGAGCGAGGACGAGTTGATCGAGGTCTTGCTGCACCTGTCGGGCTATGTCGGGGCCCCGATCATTCGCGAATCGATGATGGTTGCCAAAAAGGTTTTTGCCGAGCTCCGCGCCGAAAAAGGCTAAAGCGCCGGCCCGTCTATAGGACTTTCTATTCTACCGCCTGCGGCCGGTTAAAATGAGAGCAGCGCCGCATAGGGTGGCGCCAAATGGGGAGGAAGCATTTATGACCGCACCTGAAATTGTCGGGGGTCCCCTCCCCGAGCACGAGCATCGCACGCAATTGCGGCGGGCCGTGCTGGCCAGCACGATCGGCACCACGATCGAATGGTATGATTTCTTTCTTTACGGCACGGCGACCGGCCTTGTCTTCGCCAAATTGTATTTTCCCGGTTCCGACCCGCTGACCGGGACCCTGCAGGCTTTCGCGATCTATGCGGTCGGCTTTGTCGCGCGGCCGGTCGGCGCGGCGATCTTCGGGCATTACGGCGACCGCATCGGGCGCAAGGCGGCGCTAATTGCAACCCTGCTGCTGATGGGCCTTGCGACCTTTTTTGTCGCCTTCGTGCCGGGCTATGCCAGAATCGGCATCTGGGGCGCGATCATCCTGACGGTTCTGCGGACCCTGCAGGGCATCGGGGTCGGCGGCGAATGGGGCGGCTCGGTGCTGCTGGCGATGGAATGGGCGCGCACCAACGCCCATCGCGGCTTTATCGCCTCCTGGCCGCAATGGGGCGTGCCGGCCGGGTTGTTCCTGTCCAACCTCGCGGTGCTGGCGTTCAGCGCGCTGTCCGGGCCGCAATTTGTCGTCTGGGGGTGGCGCATCCCGTTCATTCTGAGCATCATCCTGGTCGGGATCGGCCTTTATATCCGCCTTGGCATCCTCGAAACCCCGGCCTTTCAGCGGGTGGTCGCGCGAAACCTGGTGGAGCGCGTGCCGGTGCTCGAAGTCATAAAGCGCCAGCCGAAGGAGATCGCGCTGTCGGCGCTGTTGCGCATGGCCGAACAGGCCCCGTTCTACATTTTTACCGCATTCGTCTTCACTTACGGGACGACGGTCCTCAAAAGCTCGCGCGACTTGCTGTTGGCCGCGGTGCTTGTCGCTTCGGTCGTCTCGTTCTTCACGATCCCGCTCGCCGGTCACCTCTCCGATCGGATCGGCAGGAAGCGCATGTATCTGATCGGCGCTGCGACGATGGGCGTGTTCGGCTTCCTCTATTTCGGTCTGCTCGATACTAGGGTACCGGGCCTGATCTTCGTCGCGATCGTGCTGTCGCTGATCCCGCACGACATGATGTACGGGCCGCAGGCGGCGCTGATCGCCGAAAGCTTCACCGGCCGGCTGCGCTACAGCGGCTCCTCGCTCGGCTATCAGCTGGCTTCGGTCATCGCCGGCGGCCCGGCGCCGCTGATCGCCACGGCCCTGTTCGCCGGCACGCAATCGGGTTATGCGATCGCCGCCTACATCTTTGTGTGCGCGCTGATCAGCCTCGGCTCGACGGCGCTATTGCCCGACTATACGAACCGCGACATTTCCGAGGAATACCGCGGCGTCTGAGCCGGACGCCGACCGCAACCGCCGGCTTCGCCCCCCGGTCGATCCGGGGATGGCATTCAAGGGACCAAGCGCAGGGCGGCTTTTCTGCGCCGCTCACAGCGGTTAACATGACGCCGATCCCCGCGGGCCGCCGCGGCCTTAAGGGGTGAGAAACCGACGGGCAGCCTGTGCTGCCCGCTTTTTGGGAGGACGCCATGACGGCAACCGAACTCGCCGCGACCCCTGCGCTATCCGAAGCCGAACATCGCGCCCAACTGCGCCGCGCCGTGATCGCCAGCACGGTTGGCACGACGATCGAATGGTACGATTTCCTGCTGTACGGGACGGTGACCGGGCTCGTGTTCGGCAAGCTGTTCTTTCCGAAATCCGATCCGCTGGTCGGCGTGCTCGAAGCCTTCGCGGTGTTTTTCGTCGGCTTTGTCGGACGGCCGATCGGGGCGGCGATCTTCGGTCATTGGGGCGACCGCATCGGGCGCAAGGCGACGCTGATCGCGACGCTGTTGATCACCGGGCTTGCCACCTTCGCCGTCGGTCTCGTGCCGACCTACGCCTCGATCGGCGTCTGGGGCGCCATCCTGCTGACAATCATCCGCCTGATCCAAGGCATCGGGGTCGGCGGCGAATGGGGCGGCTCGGTACTGCTGGCGATGGAATGGGCGCGCAGCAACAACAATCGCGGCTTCATCTCGGCCTGGCCGCAATTCGGCGCGCCGGCCGGACAGTTTCTGGCGACGGTCGCGGTCCTCGTGTTCAGCGCGATCTCGGGCGATCAATTCGTCACCTGGGGCTGGCGGATCCCGTTCTTTCTCAGCATCATCATGGTCGGCATCGGGCTGTGGATCCGGCTCGGCATTTTCGAAACTCCGGTATTCCAGCGGGTGCTCGCCGAAGAGCGCGTCGAACGCGTGCCGGTGCTCGAAGTCATAAAGCGCCAGCCGAAACAGGTCGCGCTGACCGCGCTGCTGCGCATGCCGGAGCAGGCGCCGGGCTATATCGTCGCCGCCTACATCTTCACTTACGGCACGACGGTGCTTGGATTTTCACGCGATTTCCTGTTGACCGCGGCCCTGGTGCAGACCGTCCTGGCTTTCATCTGGGTCGTGATCGCCGGCCACTTATCGGACCGTGTCGGCCGCAAGAACATGTTCATGATCGGCTGCGTGTTCATGGGAATTTTCGGCTTTGTCTACTACGCCCTGCTCAATACCAGAGTGCCGGCGTTGGTGTTTCTCGCGATCGCGCTGTCATTGCTGCCGGTCATGACCGAGTACGGGCCCGAAGCGGCGCTGATCGCGGAAAGCTTTACGCCGCGGTTGCGCTACAGCGGCACTTCGCTTGGCTACCAGCTCGCCTCGATCATCGCCGGCGGTCCCTCGCCGTTCATCGCGGCTTGGCTGTTCGCCTCTTTTCATTCGAGTCTGCCGATCGCGCTCTACATCCTTTTGTGCGCGATTATCGGCATCGTCTCGACGGCGTTGCTGACCGATTACACGAACAAGGACATCTCGGCCGAATACGCCGGCGTCTGAGCCGCCCGGCCGGGCGCGGCGGCGCGCTCCCGCCGCGCCCGACAGCTTTACGCCGGCCATTGCCGCCGCATTAACCAACAAATAGGCAACCCCCTGCCGCGGCTGCGGATTGCCCGGCAGGGCAACGATAAAAGGGCGCTCAGCAAGCGCCCGCTTTCAAGGGAGGAAACGTCGATGACGGCAGTCGAATATGCCACTGCTCCGCTCCCCGAAAGCGAGCAGCGCCGGCAACTGCGCCGCGCGATCGTCGCCAGCACGGTTGGCACGATCATCGAGGCCTACGACTTCTTGGTCTACGGCCAGGTAGCCGGGCTGGTCTTTGCCAAACTGTTCTTTCCGAAATCCGATCCGCTGGTCGGGACATTGCAAGCCTTCGGCATCTATGCCGTCGGCTTTGTCGCCCGCCCGATCGGCGCCGCGATCTTCGGCCATTTCGGCGACCGCATCGGGCGCAAGGCGACCTTGATCTCGACCCTGTTGCTGATGGGGCTGTCGACCTTCGCCGTCGGCCTCGTCCCGGGCTATGCGACGATCGGGATTTGGGGTGCGATCGTGCTGACGGTTCTGCGCTTTGTTCAGGGCATCGGGCTCGGTGGCGAATGGGGCGGCGCGACCTTGATCGCAATGGAGTGGGCGCGCACCAACGCCCATCGCGGGTTTATCACTTCATGGCCGCAATGGGGAGGCCCAGCCGGGCTGTTCGTCGCTAACCTGACCGTGCTGGCGTTCAGCGCGCTGTCCGGTGACCAGTTTTTTGCCTGGGGCTGGCGGATCCCGTTTTTTCTGAGCATCCTGTTGGTCGGCGTCGGGCTCTATATCCGGCTTGGCATTCTCGAAACCCCGGTTTTCACCCGGCTGCTTGCCGAGCGCCGGATCGAGCGGGCGCCGATGATTGAAGCCTTCAAACGACAGCCGAAACAGATCGCCCTGACGGCACTGGCGCGGATGGCCGAGCAGGCGCCCTTCTATGTGTTTGCCGTTTTCGTCTTCACTTATGCGATCGGGAAAATCGGCGCCTCGCGCAATCTCGTGCTCAGCGCGCTGATCGTCGCCACCGCGCTGTCAACGGTCACGACCCTGCTCTCCGGCCATATCTCGGATCTGATCGGCAGGAAGCGCATGTATCTGATCGGCGCGGCGACGATGGGCGTATTCGGTTTCGTCTATTTCGCGATGCTGAACACCGCCGTGCCCGCCGTCATTTTTCTGGCAATCGTGCTGTCCTTCATCCCGCACGATATGATGTACGGCCCGCAGGCGGCATTGATCGCCGAGTGCTTCACCGCCCGGCTGCGTTACAGCGGCTCCTCGCTCGGCTTTCATCTCGCCTCGGTCATTGCCGGCGGCCCGGCGCCGCTGATCGCCACGGCCCTGTTCGCGGCCTATGGATCGGGCTATGCGGTTGCGCTCTATATCCTGTTCTGCGCGCTCGTCACGATCGCTGCCACGGCATTCCTGCCGGACTACACCAATCGCGACATCTCGCAGGAGCACGCCTGAGCCGATCCCGCGGCGGCGCGCTCCGCGGCGGGGTCAGCGCGCCACCGCCTTGCGATAGAGATGCCAGGTGGCGTGCCCGAGCACCGGCATGACAAAAACAAGGCCGAACAATAGCGGGAGCGATCCGAGCACAAGGCTTGCCGCGATGATGAGCCCCCACAGAGCCATCGGTCCCGGGTTCGCGGCCACCGTGCGGACCGAGGTCGCGATCGCCGTCTCCAACCCGACGTCGCGGTCAAGCAAGAGCGGGAACGACACGACGCTGATCGCCAATACCAGGCAGGCGAACAGGAAACCGACGCCGATGCCGACGCCGATCATGATCCAGCCGCGATCGCTCGTGAACACCTCGCGCAGAAAGGCGCCGAGCGAAGCCGGCGGCGCCGGCCCGAGCGTCAGCTGGTAGAGGAGCGCGGCGGCGAGGATCCACAGCGCAAAGATCGCGAGCAGCAAGAGGCCGAGCGCGACGATCGCGCCAAATGAGCGCGAGCGGACGATGCCGAACGCGTCGGGCCAAGCGACGTGAGCTCCGGTTTCGCGGCGGCGGCTCATCTCATAAAGGCCGATCGCCGCCAGCGGGCCGATCAGCGCGAAGCCGGAGGCGAGCGGAAAGAGCAGCGGCAGCATCGCATAGCCAAAGGCGAGCCGCGCCAGCAGCAGACCGACAATGGGATAGATCAGACACAGAAAGATGACGTCGCTGCGATAGGCGGCAAAATCGTCGAAGCCTTTCCTGAGCACCTCGGCAAGATCGGCCGCCGTGATCCGTCGGACCTGCGGCAGCGGCGCCGAGCGCTCCTCGGCGTGGTCTCCGGCGCGGCCGATCGAGCCGAAGGCGGCGGCGGCCAGACGGAATTGATCCACGCTCCACTCGACGGGATTTCGGATGGTCATCTCGATTCCTCCCGGATCCGGGGTTCGAGGGCTGCAGGACCGCCCGCGGCAGCGGTCGATGCGCCGCCGGCCACGGCATCCTGCGACCTTTCGCCGCACTACGATACACCCGATCGCCATCCCGTGCCCAGCCTGCGCATTGCAGGCCTCGAGAAGCGCCGGCGCGGCGGCCCGACGACCGCGCTTCGCGCGGGGTTGCGGGGCCGGCCGGCGCCGGGCTTTCCTTAGCCATCATGGGACACCACAGCGGAGCGCGAGGATGGCCGCCCTAAAGGTGCTCAAAGGAGGCAGGCTGATCGACGGCAGCGGGGCGGGGCCGGTCGCGGGGGCCACGATCGTCGTGCGCGACGCGCGGATCGCGGCGGTGACGGCCGGCGCCGCCGGCGAATGGCCGGACGAGGCCGAAATCATCGACGTTTCCGGCATGACGGTTCTGCCGGGACTGATCGACTGTCACGACCATTTGGCGATGCACGGTTACGATCTGGCGCGGCGCTGGGGTCTCGACGAGCCGTACAGCACCCGCACATTGCGCACGGCCCGGGTGCTCGAACGCACGCTGGCCGCCGGCTATACCGCCGTGCGCGACGCGGCGGGCCTCGACGCCGGGTTCAAGCGGGCGATCGCGGAGGGCCTGATCCGGGGGCCGCGGCTCGTTCTCTCGCTCGCCATCATCTCGCCGATCGGCGGGATCGGCGATCGCACGAGCCCCTCCGGGTTCCCCTGTTGCGTGCCGCACGATCCGCTGTTGCCGGACGGCGTGGTCGAGAGCCTCGCCGATGTGCGCCCGACCGTGCGGCGGATGGTGCGCGCCGGCGCCGATGTGATCAAATGCGCGACGACCGGCGGCGCCAGCTCGCGGCCCCAGCACGGTCCGCGCGACGGCGCCTTCAATCTCGACGAGATGCAGGCGCTCGTCGACGAGGCGCATGCGCTCGACCGCCGCGTCATGTGCCATGCGCTCGGCGGCAGAGGCCTTAGGATCGCGGTCGCAGCCGGGGTCGATTCGATCGAGCACGGCTGCTATCTCGACGAGCAGCCCGAGCTGCTCGACTCTATGGCCGAACGCGGCATTTTCTTTGTGCCGACCTTCGCGGTCTACGACTATCACCGCAAATCGCCGCAGCCGCATGTGCGCGAGCGCGCGCTGGCGCTTGAGGAACACCATGTGCAAAGCCTGCGCCGAGCGCTCGCCGCCGGCGTCAAGATCGCCGCCGGAACCGATGCCGGCGGACATGGTCATCCGGCCAATGCGTGCGAACTGGAATGCCTGGTGCGGGCCGGGATGACGCCGCTGCAGGCGCTGCAGGCGGCGACCGGCCGGGCCGCCGAATGCCTCGGCCTCGAGCACGAGATCGGCACGGTCGCCGTGGGCAAATGCGCCGATCTCGTCGTCGTCGACGGCGATCCGCTTGCCGATATCGCCTGTCTGCAACAGCCGGAGAGGATCGCCCTCGTCCTGAAGGACGGTGCGGTCGTAGCCGACCGTCTTTCCCGGCCGGGGCGGCCTTAACCTGCTGTCGCCGGCACAGGCACCGCGCGCTCGGCCACGATCACCGCCGCTCGCGGCCGGACGCCGCGGCCGGCGCCCCCGCTAATAACAGCCGCAATGCCGGTAGCTGTAATGAATCGGATGATGGTGGTAGTGGTGCACCGGATGGTGGTAGACCGGCGCCGGCCGGTAGACGACCCTCTCGCGAACGACCGGCGGCGCCCGCACGATGACCGTGCGGCGGACGATGACGGGGCGCGGTCCGATCACGACGGGCCGCACCGGCGGCACGAAGATCGGCCAGGGGCGGAAGAAGATCGGGCGCCACGGCCGATAGAACACCGGACCCCAGGGACGGTAGAAGACGCGGTGCCAGGGCCGGACGAACGGCCGGTGTACCCAATGCGCCTCGGCCTTCGGCACGGCAGCGACAAAAGCCGCTCCGAGAATCGCGGCGAGCGCGAGCGCCCGCCAAGACACCCGTTTCACCATCGCCACGCGCATCGGCAATCTCCTTGCATTCAAGGCAGGTCGCAGGACAACGATGGCATAGCAGCTGTTATGCCCCGGCCAAGGGCCAAAATTCGGGCCTGCCGGCCGCTTCTTGCCGGCACCTCTGCCATACCCGTCCCGGTTGCACGCTTGACCGGCGCGCCTTGCGGCTGGTAGCTTCGCCTTCGCCCGGCATTGCCGGCCAGCTTCCACCCTCGTCCGATCGGGATCCGTGACCGAAACCCCAAGTGAATCGGCCATTTGCGAGTGGTGCGTCGCTTATCTGTCGCGCACCCTCGACCTGCCCGAGGGACCTGTCGATCCGCATGTCGAGTTCACTCGGCTGGGGCTCGATTCGGCCAGCTCGGTTCATTTCATCGTCGAGCTCGAGGAATGGCTCGGGCTCGAGCTGGCGCCGGAGTTGATTTTCGAGCATCCGACGATCGCCGATCTCGCCCGCCATCTGGCCCGGCGTCAGCCCCGGACCGGGCCAGAGCGTGCTGGCTGAGCGGCCAGAAGGGGTGAGGCGAAGACGGCCAGGTTCGAAACCTTCGCCCAGGTCTTGCGCCACCGGGCAAGCGAGCAGGGAGACGAGCGCGCCTACATCTTTCTTCCCGACCGCGGCGGCGAGCGGCCGCTGCTGACCTTTGCCGGGCTTTACGCTCGCGCGCTTGCCGTGGCGCGCCATCTCGCCGGGCGCGGCGAGCCGGGCGACCGCGCCGCTCTGCTGTTCTCGCCCGGGCTTGATTTCATCGTCGCCTTCTTCGGCTGTCTTCTCGCCGGCATCGTGGCCGTGCCGATGATGATCCCGCGGCGCGACAGCCGGCGCGACGCGAGCCGCGCGATCCTTGCCGACTGCGCGCCGCGCTTTTTGCTGACGACGCGCGAGCTCCTGCAGGCGAATCGGCCTGATCTGTATGACCGTCTCGCCGATGTCGCCGCCGCCTGGGTCTTCTGCGACGACATTCCCGCCGAGGCCGGCGGCGGGGCCGCGCCGCCGGCGGAGCCGCGGCGCGACGACATCGCTTTTCTGCAATACACCTCGGGCTCAACCGCGACGCCGAAGGGCGTCATGGTCAGCCACGGCAATCTCCTCGACAATTCGGAGATGATCCGGATCGCCTTCGGCAATACGCGCCATTCGACCTATGTCAGCTGGGTCCCGCTCTATCACGACATGGGGCTCATCGTTAACGTGCTGCAGTCGCTCTATGTCGGGGCGCTGTGCGTGTTGATGGCGCCGGTCGCATTTCTGCAGCGGCCGCTCAACTGGCTGCGGGCCATCCACGAATTTCGCGCGGAGGTGGCGGGCGGGCCCAATTTCGCTTTCGACCATTGCGTCAGGCGCTATCGCGCCGAAGAGATGGCGGGTGTCGATCTGTCGAGCTGGAAGCTTGCCTTCAATGGCGCCGAACCGGTCCGCGCCGAGACGATCGCGCGTTTCGTCGCGACCTTTGCGCGGCACGGCTTTGCCGCCACCGCCCCCTACCCCGCCTATGGCATGGCGGAGGCGACATTGCTGATCTCGGGCGGCCGGCGCAGCGAAGGGCCGCGGTACCGGCGGGTCAGCCGCACGGCGTTGCAGCGCCATCGCATCGAGCCGCCGCGGCGGGAGGAGGATGCGCAGACCCTTGTCGGCTGCGGTCGCCAGCTTGTCGGCGAACGGATCGCCATCGTCGACCCGCAGAGCGGCCGCCGCCTCGCCCCGGGCGAGATTGGCGAGATCTGGGTCGCCGGACCCCATGTTGCCCGGGGCTACTGGCGCAACCCCGAGGCCACCCGCGCGACCTTCGCGGGACGGATCGCAGGCGAGGAGGCCGGGAGTTGGCTTAGAACCGGCGATCTCGGCTTTGTCGATGCGGCGGGCGAGCTGTTCATCACCGGCCGGATCAAGGATCTGATCATTATCCGCGGCATCAACCATTATCCGCACGACATCGAGCATACGGTCGAGGCCTCTCACCCGGCCTTGCGCCGGCACGGCGGCGCCGCCTTCGCCGTTGTCGACGAGAGCGGCGAGGAACGGCTCGTCATCGTCCAGGAAGTCGAACGCCAGCATCGCCAGTCTGATCTGGCTGCAATCGTGGCGGCGATCCGCGCAGCCGTCATCCGCGAGCACGATATCGCCCCCTACCGCATCGTCCTGATCCGCACCGGTACGCTGCCGCAGACAACCAGCGGCAAGATCCAGCGCGGCCTGGCCCGCCAGCTGTGGCTGGCAGGCGCGCTTGCGGTGTTGGCCTAGCGCCGCCCGTCTACAGACGATAAAGCGCGTGCCGCCAGCGGTCCCACTTGCGCCCGGCCCGCCGCAGCCAATTGCCAAGGCGCACCGCAAGCCGTCCGCCCTGCCGGCGCGCATAGGCGATATCCTCTTCGGGCGTGCGGGTCAGGAAGCAGAAATGCGCGCCGCGCAACCTCTCCCCGGGCCGCAGCCGCTCGATCCGGGCGCCCGGTACGATCTTGCATACATGCAGGCCCTGAGCCGCGATTTCCTCGACGAATGCGTCGGCGCCGACCGTATGGACGAGGAACTCCTCGACGAATTCAAGGAAGATGCGGATATTGGGCGAGCGCCGGATGGTCCGGCGCATGCCGCGCATTACGAACGGTTCATGCCCCTCGACGTCGATCTTGACGAGATCGACCGCCAGATCCGCCGGCAGGAAGTCGTCGATCGCGAGCATCTCGACCTCGACCGAGCGCCCTTCCCTCCAGCCCGGGCCGGGATCGCTCGCCGTGGCGCCGCCCAGCGCTTCCGGCATATAGTAAAGTTTCCGCCGGCCGCTCGTTTCGCCGACAAGGGCATTGACTGCAATAATGTTCGGATTGTGGATCACCCGGTTGGCATAGAGCGTGCGCTGCAGCAGTTTGAAAGTGTGCGGGTTGGCCTCAAAAGCGTAGAGCCGACCGCGATCCTTGACGAAACTTGCCGCCGTCGCGGCATAAAGCCCGAAATTCGCACCGATATCGAGCACGACCGCGGTGGGCCGCAAAAACCTGCGGAACACCGGCAGGTAGTGCATCTCCATCGGCCAGCCGAGGAGATAATCGATGGCGTCGATCGAATTGGTATCGACGCAGACATATTCGCCCGAAGCCAGTCGGACCAAAGCGCGCTCGGCGCCGGCATAGATCGGACGCGCCACGGGAGCCCGCTCATCCGTAATGATCGATATAGGCGCGCACGTAGCTCTCCCAGGTGATCTTGCGGCCGCGATAGGCATAGCGGGTATTCTCGTTCGCCCATGTCACGCCCAGCGCCCGCGCCACCTTCGGGTGGACCGGCACCTGCAGCCGGCGCAGCTGATCAAGGTTTTTGCGCGGCCGATAGGGTTCGTCGCAACCGAGCCGCTTCACCAGATATTGCATCAGCAGGGTCAGGATCTGGCCGTTCGGGTGGTTGGTCGTATAGAACAGCTGCCGGTGCCGGAAATGGTCGAGAATGAACCGGCCGATGCCGAATTCGTATTTCCGGTCCATGGCGAGCAGCCGCCGCTGTTCGAAATCGTGCAGCCGGACATAATTGACGACACCCGGGACGGCGAGGTCGCGATAGGCGCGAAAGCGCTCCTCCCGATCGGGGATTTCCCGGCGCAGGCGACCCAGCAGGCCGTCGAGGTAGAGAAACGTCAGGTTCGGCCACTCGCGTTCATAGGCCTCGCGATCGTTCGGCCCGTTGTAATGGTCGAACGGCCATAGCGAAGCGAAGTGCAGAAGCGGGAAGCCGATGATCGGCATCCCCCGCGGAATGGCCTCGCGCAGCGGATAGCGCTCCCAATCCCGGATCTCTTGCACCAGCAGGACATCGCACTGCGCGAGCTCGCGGCGGCCCTGCTCGTGCAGGCTCTTTTGCAATTCGACGAAATGGTATCTGGCCTCGACGCGGGTCTTGCCGAGGCGGCCGGCCCGGGACAGCGCCTCATGGACGGTCAAGGCCTGGCAATTCCCGACGACCACCACGTTGAGGCGCGCCGGCTTGACCAGGGCGGGGGCGGCGACCGTCACATCCGGCGTCGCCGGGTGGTCGCCGGCAGGGACGGCTTGCGGCAAGGCGCGCAGCACGACCGGGCCGATCGCAAGCCTGGCGCCGCCGAGCGCGGTGAATGCGAAGTCAAACCGCACCCCTGCACCGCTCTCGCGGGCGCATTCCGGCGGTACCGCAAAGGTGACCGCTCCTTCCCCCTGCTGCAGCTCCGCGGCCGTGAAGCCGTGCCGCGCCTGCGGCAAGGGAGATGAGCGTCGCACCCCGGCCGCGCTCCGGCGCGCCAGGACCGCCACCTCCAACACCGGCTCCGGGGCGGCGTGCGGGGCCGTGAGGTGCACGCCAAAGCTCAGCCGGTAGCGGCCGGCCGGCAGTTCGAGAGGCGGCCGCAGCCGGCCCAGCCGATGCGGCGGAATGCGATCATCGGCGGCGCCGAGGCGCGGCCTTTTCGTCATTCGCCAGAAAAGCCGCCACGAGTCGGCGCTTTCAAGACCTTCCGGCGCGGCGCTCAGCTGTCGCAGCTCAACCTCAGCAATCGTCAGATCGGCATTGCCAAAATGCAAAAAGCGAAAGTCGAACGGTACGTCTTCGCCCGCTTCGAGCGCGAGCTCCCGCGGCACGACGAAGTCGATCACCCCCTGCTCCTGGCCCAACTCCGCTGCGGTAAAATCCCGCCAGGCCCGCAGGAACCTGGACGCAAAGGGATCCTGCCCTAGTGCCCGCCATTGCCGCCGCGGCCGGCCGCGCCAGCGATGGCACGCCAGGATCTCGACGCCGAGAACCGGCTCCGAAGCCAACAGCGGCCGGCCCGCACGGCAACGGAAGCTGAGCCGATAATGCCCGGCCGGCAGCGGCAGCCAGGGCCGTCTGGCGGCCAGCACGCAACCGGACGGCTCCCAGCGGCGAACCCGCAGGCATTCGCTTCGCGGCGTGCCGATGACGCGGCCCTCAAGGCGCCCGAAGAGCCGCCAGCGGCGCGGCTCCAAGACCGGCGCCTGCTCTTCGTCCAGCGCGGCGAGCGTGACCGCGGTCAGCGCGAGATCGGCATTGCCAAGATGAAAAAAGCGAAACTCGAATCGCGCCTCATCCCCTGCCGCGATCCCCAGCTCCGGCGGAACGGCGAAATCGAGCGAGCATCGGCCCGCTTGCAGCTCTGCAACGGTGAAGTCGCGCCAAGCCTGCTGAAACCGGCCGAGCGCCACGACATCGACGCCGAGGACCGGCGCATCGGGCAGCAGCGGCCGGCGCGCCGCGCCCTGAAAGCTCAGCCGATAATGCCCGGCCGCCAGCTGCCAATACGGTCCGTACAGGAAACAGCCGGCCGGCCGCCCCCGCCGGACGGTGACGCGGCCCCCTCGATAGTCGGCGATCGCGGTCTTTTCGAGCCTGTCGAGCAGGTTCCTCCCGGCGTCGGCTTGCCCCCCTCGCGCGCGCTGTTCCGGCTCCATGGCGACGGCGGGAGGCGCGGCAGTGACAAACGACATTCCCTTCTCTCGTCCATGCTGCGTATCGTGCCCCGCAGCCATACAGTCCATTACCACCAACCGGACGAGGAGGCGATTGCTTTGCCGTTGCCGCTTGCGAGAATGGCGTCACCCCAATATACCTCTTTTTAAGAACATACCCTTTAACCATTATTCAATTGAATGATGACGAGGGCTGCTTCATGTTCGGGGGGTCGCCTGACGGGTGAACATTGCGGAAATCCTGACATGGCCGAGCGAGGAAGCGAGCGCTCGCCCCGCCGCCCTTGGCGGCGGGGGATGCATGCCGGAGCCAGCCTGATCGCGGCGACGCTGCCGCTCGCCTGCGCGATGCCGCGACCGACACCGCCACCGCAGGTCGAAAATCCGTTTCTCGGCACCTGGACAACGCCGGAACATACCGGCATCACCTTCCGCCCCGATACGGTGCTGGAAAACCCGCCGCAGGGCCCGCCGCAAGCCTTCGACAAGGACGCTTGCGGCGGCGTCTTTTCCTTTCGCTACGCCACCGCGACCCGCGCGGCGCTGACGGCCCTGATCCCGCGGCAGCCCGGTTTGCGGGACAAGCTGTCACGGCTTTTGCCGCAGCCGCGCTACCAAGTGGCGAAGCTCACCTGCGACCGGGGCGACCAGACCTACATTCTGCTAACCGACAGGGAGCTGCTCGCCGTCTATCGCGACGGCGACATCGGCGGGATCGAGCGCCTGGTCAAGCGCGGGCCGTAATATCACTTCCGGTACTGGAGGGAGGGTGAGAAGGGTTTTTTGGCGACGGGTGCTGCGGCCCTCGGCGGTGGCGGGCATAGGGGCGGCTCTCCTGTCCGCTTGCGCCGGCGCGCCGCCCAAACCGCCGCCCGCACCGCCGGTGCAAGCCCTGCGGGAGGAGATGCCGCCGCCACCGCCGCGGCTGTATCGCCGCGTCGTTCCCCGGCCGCCGCACAAGCCGACGCCGCCGGCGAAATCCGCCAAAGAGAGGGCTGCCAAACCCGCCGCCCCAACCCTGCTGGCCGCCCCGCCCCGGGCCGGCAGCCTGGTTGGGCTCGATCAGAAGAAGGCGGTGCAGCTGTTCGGCAAGGCGACGGAAAAAATCGAGCAGCCACCGGCCACGATATGGCGCTATAAAATCCCGGGCTGCGAGCTCGATCTCTTCTTTTATCTCGACCTGCGGAGCGGTCAGATGCGGACGCTGCACTACGCTTTCAAGGGCGATGTCGGCGATCTCGAGAAGCGTCAGCAGTGCTTGCGCGCCATCGTGGCCGCCCGCGCCAGCTAGAACCGGATCTGTCATGCCCCATTTGCTGCTTGTCGACGACGACGATCTCTTCCGTGAATCCCTTGGCCTCAACCTGATCGACGAGGGCTACGAGGTCACCAGCTTTGACAATGGCCGCGAGGCCCTCCTCTATCTCGAAAGCGGCGGCGTCGCCGATGTCATGCTGCTTGATTGGCGCATGCCCGAGCTGACCGGCATTGAAGTGCTGCGCCGCATGCGCCGCGCCGGCATGAACCTGCCGGTCATCTTTTTGACGGCGCTGTCCGACGACATTTACGAACAGGCGGCGCTCGAGGGCGGCGCCGTCGATTTTATTGACAAATCGCGCCGCCTGCCGATCCTCTTAAAGCGCCTTGAACTGATCGCCGAAGGCGTGCGGCCGGCGCCCGAAAGCGACGCCGCCGGCCCGACGGCGCTCACTGTCGGCCGGCTCGAACTGCGCTGCGACACCAACCGGGCGTTCTGGGCCGGCCGGCTGGTCGATCTTAGCCTGACCGAATTCAAGATCGTCAGGCTTCTCGCCGAGAGGGCCGGCCGCGATGTCGGATATCGTGAAATCTACGACCTCGTCCACGGCAAAAACTTTATTGCCGGTCACGGACCAGAGGGATACCGCGCCAACGTCCGCACCTTCATCAAGCGCATCCGAAAGAAGTTCCGCGACGGCGATCCCGATTTCGACCATATCGAAAATTACGCCGGCTTCGGGTACCGCTGGATCGTCGAGGATTGAGCGGCGATGGTTTGGCTGGATATGGTCGCTGACGACAAAAACGGCGCTGCTCGCGGCCATTTACATCATCGTTCCGATCATTCTTTACGGCCAGTTCCGCGCCGCCTATGAGGAAAGCCAGAAGCTGCTGCTGCGCAGCGTGCGCGACGAGGGCCGCGCCATCAGCGAATCGCTGCTGCCGTGGCTGAAAACCGCGGACAGCAGCGCGCTGCCCGAGCTTGGCCAGCATCTCGCCCGCTTCGCCGGCGAGGTCACGACGATCAAGGTCTTGTTCGCCCCGGCCGGGAGCAATGGCGGGTTCTACTATGTCGGCTCCTGGCCCGTCGTACAGCCGCAAAATCTCGCGGCCGAGCGTGAAACCCTGGCGCGTCAGGGCGTGCTCGAGCGCCTGGCGCGCAACTGCCGCGGCGAAATGCCGTTCTCACTGATCTACAACCGCCCGACAGGCGGCGCCGAGATCGTCACGGCGGTGACGCCGTTGCTGACGCCGGCCGGCTGCTGGGCGGTTGTCGCCTCATTCTCCGCCGACGCCTTTCCCTCGGCGCATCTCGGCGAACCCTATTGGGCGACGCCGACCGTGCGCTTTGCGGCGGCGATCTATCTTGCGATGGCGTTGATCACCTTCTCGACCTTGATCAGCGTGCGCATCGGTCTGCGCCGCTTCGCCCGCCGCGCCCGCCGGATCCGCGAAGAGGGGCCCGATGCCGGCTCGTTTGGCGAACGCGCACAGCTGCCGGAGCTGGCCGATGTCGCCGCCGAGTTCGACCGCATGGTCGAGGCTCTCAACCGCTCCGCCGCCGAGATCAGGCAGGCGGCGGAAGACAACGCCCACGCGTTCAAGACGCCGATTGCGATCATCCGCCACTCGCTCGAACCGCTGCGCCGGGCCCTGCCCGGGAGCAATCCGCGGGCCCAGCGCGCGCTCGGCGTTCTCGAAAGCGCCCTCGATCGGCTGGACGGGCTCGTCGCCTCGGCCCGCCGCCTCGACGAAGCGACCGCCGATCTGCTGGCCAAGCCGCGGGTGCCGGTCGACCTCGAACGCGTGATCGGCAGGATGGTGCAAACGCGCTCGGCCATCCTGACCAGCCCGCAACTGACGATCAGCGCCGATCTGACCCCCGGCATCTTCGTGCTCGGCAACGAGGAAATGATCGAGACCGTGCTCGAAAACCTGATCGACAACGCCGTTTCGTTTTCCCCGCCGGGCGGCGAGATCCGGATCCGCCTGACGCGCGAGGGGCGCCTGGCCCATATCACGGTGTCTGACCATGGGCCCGGCATCCCCCCCGAACGGCTCGAGCGCATCTTCGACCGCTATCACTCCGAGCGGCGCCCGGAGACGTCGAACGATTCTTCCTCCTCCTATTTCGGCATCGGGCTGTGGATCGCGCGCCGCAATGTCGAAGCCATGGGTGGAACAATCACCGCGGAAAACCGCATCCCGCACGGGCTTACCGTTCACATCCGGCTGCCGCCGGCTCCCGGGCGCGGCTGACCCGCCGGTCTGCGCGGCCTGGATAGTAGCAGACCGTGGCCCGATCAACCGGCGCGCAAGCGCGCGGTGGCGGCGTGATCGACGCTGCCGTCGGCGGTCAGGGCGACGCGGTAGGTCTCTTCCGCCACCGCGCGCGAGATCAGCCCGTCGGCGACGTCGCGGGCGACCTGTTCGGGCTCGCGCGTGGCGGGATCGCCGAAACCGCCGCCGCCCGGCAGTTCAAGCCGGATAAAATCGCCGCCCGGCACGACCTGCCGCCCCTTGGCGCCGATCGGACGGCCCGAGACCAGGCCGACCCGCCCCGGCGCGCCGGCGCCGCCGCCGTCGCGGCCGCGCGCCGGATTGCGGATCCGCTCGAAATTGCACAGCATCGCGATCGGCGTGCCGTCGGCGCCGCCCAGCTCGATAACTTGGCCGAGCCCGCCGCGATACCGCCCCGCCCCGCCCGAATCCTCGCGAAACTCGCGGCGACGGAACAGGATCGGCGCCACCGCCTCGGTCGCCTCGACCGGGATCGTGCGCACGCCCGAAGGGAAGGCGGTCACATCAAGCCCGTCCTTGCCCGGCCGCGCCCCGGCGCCACCGCAATGGAAAATGGCGGTGCTGAACGGCCGGATCCGCGGGTCGGCGGAGCCGCCGCCGACCTCTTCGACGAGATCGGCGCCGCCGAAGATCTGCGGGATCCACAGCGAGGAGGCGCCCTCGGCCGGAACCCCGCCGGCGATCACCTGATGCAGGCAGCCGAATACGACGTCGGGCAGCATGTGGCCGACCGTGTGCCGCGCCGCCACCGCATGCGGTCGCCGGGCGTTCAACAGGCAGCCCTCCGGCGCGCTGACCGTGATCGGCGCGAGCGAGCCGGCATTGTTCGGCACTTCGGGCGCCACCAGGCATTTGACGCCGAAGGCGGTGTAGGCCGTCGTGTAATTCAGCACGACATTGATGCCAAAGGCGCTGGCCGGCGAAGTGCCGGTATAGTCGACATGGATGCCGTCCGCGCCGATCGTCATTTCGGCGGCGAGAACGAGCGGCCGATCGAAGCCGTCCATCGTCAGGACATTGCGGTAACGGCCCGGCTTCAGCTTGCGGATGGCCTCGAGCGTGGCCTGGCGCGAGGTCTCGATGATCGTGCCGCCGAGGCGGTCGAGATTGGTGATTCCAAACTCCTCCATCATCTCCACAAGGCGCCGGCTGCCCTCGTCATTGCAGGCCGCCAGCGCATAGACGTCGCCCTCGACTTGCAGCGGTTCGCGGACATTGGCGCGGATGATGCGCAGCAGGTCCTCGTTCATATGCCCTTCGCGCGCCAGCGCCATCAGCGGGATCGACAAGCCTTCCTCATAGACCTGGCGGCCGTCCGGCCCCATGCCGAGGCCGCCGATATCGACGACGTGGACCGTGCTGGCAAACAGCCCGACCGGCTCGCCATTGAAGAAAGTCGGGCTGACCACCGTCAGATCGTGCAGATGACCGCAGGTCAGCCAGGGATCGTTGGTGATGTAGTGGTCGCCCTCGCGCATCGTCGCGAGCGGAAAGGCGTCGAGAAAGTGCTTGACCGCCGCCGCCATCGAATTGACGTGCCCGGGCGTGCCGGTGACCGCCTGCGCCAGCATGTTGCCGTCGCGATCAAAGACGCCGGCCGACAGGTCTCCGGCCTCGCGCACCGTCGTCGAAAAAGCCGTGCGCACCAGGGTTTGCGCCTGCTCCTCGACGACCGCGATCAACCGGTTCCACATGATCTGATCGTGGATCTGGGACAGCGCGTCGTTCGGCCTTACAACCATTCGTTGCCCTCCCGCCGGGATCGGCTTGTCTCATTATGATCTTAATTTCACCGTCGCGCGCCGCGCAACAGGGACCGGAAGAGGATGATCCCCGACAGTTTTGCCGATCATTTCGAATCGCTGTGGCTGGCGGTGCTGTTTGCCGCGATTTTCGCCGGCGCCGGCCGGGTACCGCTGCCGCCGGTACTGGCGCGGCGCGAGCGCGGGCTGGTCTCGTTTTTTGCCGGCCTGTCGCTCGCCTACGTCTTCGTGCACCTGCTGCCGGAGCTTGAGACCGCGAAGGCCTCGCTCAAGCTGCCGCGATATTTGCGGCTGCCCCCCGAGCCTTATCTCGTGTCCCTGGCGGCGCTTGTCGGTTGCCTCCTGTTTTTCGCTCTCGGCCGCCTGGACGCCGACGACCGCGTGCGGCCTTCCGCTCTCGGCGCCCGGATCCGCCTTGCGGTGTTTGCCTTCTACGTAGCGGTGGTGTCCTACTCCCGCATCGCCCTGGTCGATCATGACGGGGTCCCTCCCCTGTTGTTCGCGATCGCGATGGGAACGCATTTCTTTGCGCTCGATCATGCTCTCGGCCGCGATCTCGGCGTCTGGTATCGGCGACGGGGCGGGTTTGCGCTGGCGGGCGCTTCCCTTTTCGGCTGGGCCGCGGGCGCCACCGAAGCGGTGGGGATGCCGGTCATGCTGCTGCTGTTCGGTTTCATCGCCGGCGCCGTGATCGCCAACAGCCTGATCGAGGAATTGCCCGAGGCGCGGCAGACGCGGCTCGGCCCGTTTCTGGCCGGCAGCCTGCTGTACGCGCTGATCCTGCTGCCGCTGGGTTGAGCGGATGGCCCTGCCCCGCGCCACAGGATACTTGACGCGCCCGGCGAACCAAACTAGAACGTCGGCATGCGTTTTGGATTTGTTCCTCACCTTGCCCCGGGGCGCCGATGCTGACCCAAAAGCAGCGCGAACTGCTGCTCTATATCAACCAGCGTCTCAATACGACCGGCGTCTCGCCGTCTTTCGACGAGATGAAGGACGCGCTCGGCCTCAAATCCAAGTCGGGCATCCACCGGCTTGTCAGCGGGCTTGAAGAGCGCGGCTTCATCCGGCGGCTGCCGCATCGCGCGCGCGCGCTGGAGGTGATCAAGCTGCCGGAGGAAAGCGCGATCGGCGAACGCACCCGGTTCTCGCCGACCGTGATTCGGGGGGATTTCCGGGCTTCCCTGCCGGGCTCGCCGGTGGCGCCCGACGCCGAAGCCGTCGAGCTGCCGCTCTACGGCCGGATCGCCGCCGGCACGCCGATCGAGGCGTTGCGCGATCAGAACACGACGGTCGGCGTGCCCGCGGCCCTGCTCGGGCGCGGCGGCGAGCACTATGCGCTCGAGGTCGCCGGCGACAGCATGATCGAGGCCGGCATTCTCGACGGCGATACGGTCGTCATTCAGCGCGCCGATACCGCCGAAAACGGCGCGATTGTTGTCGCCCTTGTCGACGACACCGAGGTGACGCTGAAGCGCCTGCGCCGGCGCGGCGCCTCGATCGCCCTCGAACCCGCCAACAAGGCCTACGAGACCCGTATCTTCGGGCCGGATCGGGTCAAGGTGCAGGGACGCCTCGTCGGTCTGTTGCGCCGGTACTGAGGAGGGGCTGGGGTGCGCGGACGCCCTGCCGCGGACCGCCCGCCTGCGCCGGCTGCCTGCTTTTCCCTGTTCCCTTCTTCCGCCGCGCGCCGGGCGGGCGAGAGCCGCAGGGGCAAGGACGGCGATGAAAGGCGCATTTTCTCTTGTCGGCAAGCCCCCCTGCGGCTCTACTTCCAGCCGCTGTCATCGGAGGGCGCGATGCTGGGCTTAATGTCGGAGCGGCCGCTCCTGATCTCATCGATCCTTGCCCACGCGGCAACCTGGCACGGCGATACCGAGATCGTATCGCGCACGGTCGAAGGGCCGATCCACCGCTATACCTATGCCGAGGCCGAACGCCGCGCAAAGCGGCTGGCCTGCGCGCTGCTGCGAGTTGGCATCAGACCCGGCGATCGGGTCGGCACGCTGGCCTGGAACACCTTTCGCCATTTCGAACTCTTTTACGGCATCTCCGGGATCGGCGCGGTCTGTCATACGATCAACCCGCGACTTTTCGACGAGCAGCTCGTCTATATCATCAACCACGCCGCCGACCGGCTGTTGTTCGTCGATGCGACGTTCCTGCCGCTCGTCGCGCGCCTTGCGGCAAAATTGCCGGCTGCGTGTCGGATCGTTCCGCTTTGCGAGGAGGGCGCCGGGACGCAAACCGACCTGCCCGTTCTCGCCCCCTACGAGGCGCTGATCGCCGCGGCGGACGAAGATTTTGCCTGGCCGGAATTCGACGAGCGCACGGCCGCCGCGCTCTGCTACACCTCGGGAACGACCGGCCGGCCGAAAGGCGTATTGTACACGCACCGCTCGACCGTGATCCACGCGCTTGGAGCCTCGCTGCCGGATGCGATCCCGATGACGGCCAGCGATGTCGTCTGCCCGGCGGTGCCGCTGTTTCACGTCTGCGGCTGGGCCACGCCCTACACCGCCCCGCTCAACGGCGCCAAGCTCGTATTGCCCGGTCCCCGCCTCGACGGGGCCGGCCTCTACGAGCTGTTCGAGGCCGAGGGCGTGACGCTGAGCCTTGGCGTCCCGACGATATGGCTCGGCTTCGAGGCCTATCTCGCCGCAAGCGGCGTGCAATGCTCGACCCTGCGCCGGGTGCTGAGCGGCGGCTCGGCGGTGCCGCCGGCGCTGATCGAAGCGTTCGCCCGCCGCGGCATCGAGATGGCCCAGGGCTGGGGCATGACCGAGATGAGCCCGCTCGGCACGGTATCGGCGCTGAAGGCCAAGCACGCCGCCCTTGACCCGGCGGCGCGGCGGGCGATCAAGGCCAAGCAGGGCCGCCCGGTCTTCGGGGTCGAAATGAAGATTGTCGACGACAGCGGCCGCGAGCTGCCGCATGACGGGCGCTCGGCCGGCGAGCTGCTGGTGCGCGGCCCGTGGGTCATGGCGGGCTATTACGAGGACGCCCAAGCAACCGCCGAGGCGCTGGAGCCGGATGGCTGGTTCCACACCGGCGATATGGCCTCGATCGATGCCGACGGCTTCATGCAGATCACCGACCGGCGCAAGGACATCATCAAATCGGGCGGCGAGTGGATCAGTTCGATCGAGCTGGAAAACGCCGCGATGGCGCATGCCGACGTGGCCGAGGCGGCGGTGGTGGCGATCCCGCACCCGCGCTGGGGGGAACGGCCGCTGCTCATCGTCGTGCCGCGCCCCGGCCGGGCCGCCGAACGCAACGACCTGCTCGCCTTTCTCGGCCGCCGTTTTCCACGCTGGATGCTTCCCGATGACGTCGTCACGCTCCCCGAACTGCCGCATACGGCGACCGGCAAGGTCATGAAAACGCGGCTGCGGGAAATGTTTCGCGATCACCGGCCGCCGGAACGTTGACAATCCGCCCTGCCTTTCCTTGATGGCATCGGCATGAGCGTCGTCACCCGCTTTGCTCCCTCGCCGACCGGTTTTCTGCATATCGGCGGCGCCCGCACGGCCTTGTTCAACTGGCTGTTTGCCCGCCATCACGGCGGCGTTTTTCGCCTGCGCATCGAGGATACCGACCGCGCCCGCTCGACCCCGCAAGCGGTGGCGGCGATCATCGACGGTCTCTCCTGGCTCGGGCTTTGCTGGGACGGCGAGATCGTCTATCAATCCGCACGTCTTGCCCGTCACGCCGAGGTTGCCCGCCGGTTGCTGGCGGAAGGGCGCGCTTATTACTGCTTCTGCACGCCCGAAGAGCTGGCGGCGATGCGCGAGCGGGCGCGCGCGGAGAAGCGTTCGGTACGCTATGAGGGGACTTGGCGCGACCGCGATCCCTCCGAGGCGCCGCCGGGGGTCAAACCGGTGATCCGCCTGAAGGCGCCGCGACAGGGCAGCACGACGCTGCATGACCGCGTCCAGGGCGAGGTGACCGTCGCCAATGAGGAGCTTGACGATCTGATCCTGCTGCGGGCGGACGGCACGCCGACCTACAACCTGTCGGTGGTCGTCGACGATCACGACATGGGCGTCACCCATGTGATCCGCGGCGACGACCACCTCAACAACGCCTTTCGCCAGCTTCAGATCTATCGCGCCCTCGACTGGCCGCCGCCGGAATTTGCACATGTGCCGCTGATCCACGGCCCCGACGGCACGAAACTGTCGAAGCGGCACGGCGCTCTCGGCGTCGAGGCCTATCGGGATCTCGGCTATCTCCCCGAGGCATTGCGCAATTATCTGCTGCGCCTCGGCTGGAGCCATGGCGACGACGAAATCATCTCGACCGAGCAGGCGATCGCCTGGTTCGACCTTGACGCCGTCGGCCGCGCCGCGGCGCGGTTCGACCTCGCCAAGCTCGACAGTCTCAACGGCCATTACCTGCGCGCTGCGGCCGACGAGCGCCTCGTCGATCTGATTGCCCCGCGGCTCGAAACGCGGCTCGGCAGGCCGCTTTCCGACGGCGAGCGGGATCGCCTGCGGCGCGCCATGCCGGAACTGAAATTGCGGCCGAAAACGCTGGTCGAGCTGGCCGCCAACGCCTTTTTCATTGTCGCGCGCCGGCCGCTGCACCTCGATCCGAAGGCGGCGGCGCTGCTGACGGAGCCGGCGCGGGAGCTGTTGGCCGAGCTGCTGCCGCTGCTGGCCGCCGCCGATTGGCATGCCGCGGCGCTCGAACAAATGGTCCGCCGCTTTGCCGAGGAGAAAGGGGTGAAGCTCGGGGCGATCGCGCAGCCCTTGCGGGCGGCGCTGACCGGCGCGACCGCCTCGCCCGGCATCTTCGCCGTGATGGCCGTGCTCGGACGCGAGGAGAGCCTCGGCCGGATTGCCGATGTCCTCCCCGCGCCGGCCCGTGATCTCGCGGCTGCGAGATGAGGCCGATGTTTGCGAATCCTAGGAAAGTGGCCTATTTTGTCGTATGTCAAACAGCCGCCTTCGCGGCGCAGCAATATGAGGTGCATCGATGGACGGCAACAATCTGACAACCGGAACGGTGACGCTAACGGACGACGCCACCGGCAAATCGGTGCAGCTCCCGGTACTCGGCGGAACGATCGGGCCGCGCGTCATCGACATCCGCAAGCTTTACGCGCAAACCGGCTATTTCACCTACGATCCCGGTTTCATGGCGACTGCCTCGTGCCGCTCGAGCATCACCTATATCGACGGCGACGAAGGGGTGCTGCTCTATCGCGGCTATCCGATCCAGGAGCTTGCCGAGAAGAGCGATTTCATGGAGGTCGCCTACCTCCTGCTCTATGGCGAGCTGCCGACCGCCAAGGAAAAGGAGAGGTTCGTTTACGACATCACGCACCACACGATGGTGCATGAGCAGATCAATACCTTCTATCGCGGTTTCCGCCGCGACGCGCATCCGATGGCGGTCATGTGCGGCGTGGTCGGGGCCCTCTCCGCCTTCTACCACGATTCGACCGATATTCACGATCCGCACCAGCGGATGGTCGCCTCCTACCGGCTGATCGCCAAAATGCCGACGATCGCCGCCATGGCGTACAAGTATTCACAAGGACAGCCTTTTATTTATCCCGATAATTCTCTGTCCTATGCCGAAAATTTTCTGTATATGACCTTCGCCGTGCCATGCGAGAAGTACAAGGTCAACCCGGTGCTGGCGCGGGCGATGGATCTTATTTTCATCCTGCATGCCGATCATGAGCAGAACGCCTCGACGGCGACGGTGCGCAACGCCGGATCAAGCGGCGCCAACCCGTTCGCCTGCATCGCCGCCGGCATCGCCTCGTTGTGGGGGCCGGCGCATGGCGGCGCCAATGAGGCGGTCCTGAAAATGCTCGAGCGGATCGGCGACAAGTCGAACATCAAGGAATTCTTGAGCCACGTCAAAGACAAGAACGGGCACGAATTGCTGTATGGCTTTGGCCATCGCGTCTACAAGAACTACGATCCTCGCGCCGCCGTATTGCGCGCGAGCTGTCACGAGGTGCTCGATGAGCTCGGCATCAAGAACGAGCCATTGCTTGACTTGGCTATGGAACTCGAAAAGATCGCACTGAACGACGATTACTTTATCAAGAGAAAGCTATACCCGAATGTCGATTTCTATTCGGGGATCATCTTGCGGGCGATGGGGTTCCCGACCTCGATGTTCACCGCCCTGTTCGCGATCGCGCGCACGGTCGGGTGGGTGGCGCAATGGACTGAGATGATCGCCGATCCCGACACCAAGATCGGGCGTCCGCGCCAGCTGTTCATTGGCTCGCCGTTGCGCCATTACGTGCCGATGGACCAGCGCCGCTGAACCGCGCGGGCGGTTGCGGTCCTCCTGCCGCCGCCCGCACCCTCCCGCACCGCAGGCGCAGGGGCGCGCCTGCGGCACGGTCAGCGGTCTCTAGCTCCGCTGTACCAGTTCGATGCGGTAGCCGTCCGGATCCTCGATGAAGGCGATGACCGAGCCGCCATGCGCCATCGGACCGGCCGGGCGGGGGATCTTGACGCCGGCGGCGGCGAGGCGCTCACAGGTCTTGTAGACATCCGGCACGGCGATCGCGAGATGGCCGAACGCGGTGCCGAGCGTATAGGGCTCCTTCTGGTCCCAATTGTGGGTCAGCTCGATCACCGTGTGATCCGCCTCGTCGCCGTAGCCGACAAAGGCGAGCGTGAACCTGCCGCTCGGATAGTCGCGCTTGCGCAACAGCTTCATGCCGAGCTTATTGATGTAGAAGTCGAGCGAGGCATCGAGATCCCTGACGCGGATCATTGTGTGCAGCAGCCGGAACTTGTCGGCATCGGGGATCACCTGGGCCGCGGCCGGCGTGTCGGTCATCGTCATATCGGCTCCTCCGCAAGGGTGTCGCAAACGGCGCGCCGCCGGGCGGCGATGATCGCCAGGATCCGCTCGGCGGCCTTGAGGCTCGGCGACAGCGCTCCCGCGCCAAGCCGCCGCATTGCCGCATCATAGCCCTGTCGGTGCGCGGCGCGAACCCGTTCGTCGCCTATCAGCGGGAGCAGGGCCTGGGCGAGCCTCTCGGGCGTGCACTCGCGGCCCAGCAGCTCGGGAACCAGCGTCCGGCCGAGCAGCAGGTTGACGAGATTGACCTGCCGCACCGTCACGGCGCGCGCAACAAAGGCCTCGGTCAGCCGGTTCAGGCGATAGCCGACGACCATCGGCACCCCGGCCATCGCGAGCTCGAGCGCCACCGTACCTGAGGCGGCAAGCGCGGCCCGGCTGGCGGCAAAACCGTCATATTTGGCCTGCGGCCGGCGCACGACGATCGGCTGTCCCGGCCAGGCGCCGACCGCCTGTTCGACCCTTGCCGCGACGGTTGCGACCGTCGGCACGACGACGCGGAAGCGGCCGATTGCCCGCTCGAGGAGCACCAGCGCACGGCCAAAGATCGGCAACAGCCGCCTGACCTCGCTCTCGCGGCTGCCGGGCAGGACGGTCAGCAGCAAATCTTCGGCCGCAAGCCCCCAGCTTCTGCGGAAGCGCCTGCCGTCGCCGCGATCGGCGCCGCTTTCGATGACCGGGTGCCCGACATAGTCGCAAGCAAGGCCAACCCGCTCAAAATAGGGCGGCTCGAACGGCAGCAGCGCCAGCAGCTGATCGTACCAGCGCGCCATCCGCCGCGCACGGCCGCCGCGCCACGCCCATACCATCGGCGCCACGTAATGGATCAGCGGCATGTTCCCGCCATAGCGCCGCAAGCGCTGCGCAATCCGCCAACTGAAGCCCGAGCTGTCGATCGTCACCACGGCATCGGGGCGCAATCGCAGGATCGCCGCCACCGTCTCGCGCACGCGGCGCAGGATCAGCGGCGCGCGCGGCAGGATTTCGGCGATGCCGGCAATTGCAAGCTCGGACAGCGGGACGAGGCTGCGGAGCCCCTCTTCCTGCATGCGCTCGCCGCCGATGCCGGCAATCTCGAGATTGCCGCCCACGCAGCGCCGCAGGGCCGCAATCAGCGCCCCTCCGAGCGCATCGCCGGAAGGTTCTCCCGCCACCAGGAAGATCGAGATCGGCTTTGCCGCGTTCATTCCGGCCGCACGCCAAGGATGAAAAGGCCGCTCTCGTCGGCGGCGCGGATGACCGCGTCGCGGTCCAGGATGATCGTTGCCCCGGCCGCGACCGCAATGCCGCACAGACCGGCCTCGGCCGCCAGAACAACCGTGCGCGGGCCGATCGTCGGGCGGTCGACGCGGCGCTCCTGACCGGGTTTTTCGAGCTTGACGAGAACCCCGCCCGGCCCTTCCCGGCGCAGCGCGGCGCAGCGGCGGATCAGGGCGTCGGTGCCTTCGATCGCCTCGACACCGAGGACGAGCCCCTGCTGCACGACGACCGCCTGGCCGATATCGAGCGCGCCGATGGCGCGGGCGATGCGGATCCCGTGCGCAATATCCGCCGCGGCCTGCCGATCCGGGCGGCGGCGCCCGAGCGGGCCCTCGGGAACGCCGGCGGCGGCGACCAGCGCCTCGGCATCGAGGACGCGAAATCCCTCCTCTTCAAGCTCCCGCACCACGGCCGAGAGCAGCCCGTCATCGCCCAGGGCGCGGCGGCCGATGCGCGCGAAGAACCGGGCCGCCCGCCAGTCGGGGCGCAGGGCGGCGAGCGAGGGCCGGCGGACGGCGCCGGCGAGCACGAGTTCGGTCACGCCGTTCTTGCGCAACAGATCGAGCCCCGTGGCGGCGGCGCCGATGCGGCACCAGGCATGCGGCACCCCTTCCACGGTCGCCGGCTCGGCGGCGCCCTCGAGGGCCAGCACGAACACCTCCCGGCCGGCGGCGCGGCAATGCTCGACGATCAGGCGCGGCAACGCCCCGGCGCCGGCGACAATGCCGATCCTATTCCCCATCCGCGGCCTTCGGCTGGCAGATCGCCCGGCTCGAATCGGCGCGCAGAAAATCGAGGATGTCGTCGACCGGCCCGAGGCCGCCGAAACGCCGGGCGGTCGCCTCGACCCGCTGGCTGAACGTCCCCTCCTGTCCAAACAGCAGCTGATAGGCGCTGCGCAATCCCTGGATGTCCTCGCGGGTGAAGCCGCGCCGCTGCATGCCGATGATGTTGAGACCGGTGAGCCGCGCCCGATCGCCCATGACCTGGCCATAGGGGATGACATCGCGCTCCACCCCGGACATGCCGCCGATCATCGCATGCTTGCCGATCCGGACATGCTGATGCACGGCGCAAAGCCCGCCGAGGACGGCGTAATCGTCGATGACGACATGCCCGGCGAGCGTGGCGTTGTTCGCCATCACGACGTGATTGCCGATGCGGCAGTCATGGGCGATATGCACGCCGACCATAAACAGGCAGCCGTCCCCGATGCGGGTGACCATGCCGCCCCCGGCGGTGCCGGGGTTCATCGTCACATATTCGCGGATCGTGTTGTTGCGGCCGATGACCAATCGGGAGGGCTCGCCGCGATATTTGAGATCCTGCGGCTCGAGCCCGATCACGGCAAACGGAAAGATGCGGGTCCCGGCGCCGACCGTCGTCCGTCCCTCGACGACGACATGCGAGTAAAGCGCGACGCCGGCTTCAAGCACGACCTCCTCGCCGACAATGCAGTACGGCCCGATGCTGACGTCCGGCGCCAGTTTCGCCCCAGATGCCACAATGGAGGTGGGGTGGATCCGGGGCATTCCGCGGCCTTTACTCGTCCAGGATCATCGCGGCGAAGACGGCTTCGGCCATCAGGGTATCGCCGACCTTGGCCCGGCCCTCGAACTTCCAGACATTGCCGCGATGGCGTTGTTTGACGACATGCACGTCGAGACGGTCGCCGGGAAATACCGGACGGCGAAAGCGCGCATTCTCGACGCTCATGAAATAAACCAGCTTGCCTTCTGATTCCCGGCCCAGCGTATGCACGACCAGCACGGCGGCGGTCTGTGCCATCGCCTCGATGATCAGCACGCCCGGCATCACCGCGCGCGCCGGAAAATGGCCCTGGAAATAATGTTCGTTGATCGTGACGTTCTTGATGCCGGTGGCGCGCTCATTCGCCACCACGTCGATCACCTTGTCGATCATCAGAAACGGATGGCGATGCGGGATCATCTCCATGATCCGCTGGATGCCGATCTCCGCGAGCGGCTCCCTCCCGCAGGCTGCATCGGTCATGGCCTGTCCTTCTTCTGTGCAAGGCGTTGCAGTACCGCCATTTGCCTCATGAACGTGGTGAGCGGGACCGCCGGACTGCCGCAGACCGTCATCCCGGCCGGAATGTCGCGCATGACGCCGCTCTTGGCGGCAATCCGGGCGCCGCCGCCGATATGCAGATGGCCGGCAAGCCCGCCCTGCCCGCCGATCATGACAAAGTCGTCGAGCTTGGTGCTGCCGGCGATGCCGACCTGCCCGGCGAGAACGCAGCCTCGGCCGATCAGAACGTTGTGCCCGATCTGCACCAGATTATCAATCATCGTACCCGAACCGATCACGGTATCGGGGCCGGAGCCGCGATCGATCGTGCTGTTGGCGCCGATCTCGACGTCGTCGCCGATGATGACGCGCCCGAGCTGCGGCACTTTGACCGGGCCCGCCGGATCGGCGGCAAAGCCGAACCCGGCCTGGCCGATGCGGACGCCGGGATGGAGCACGACGCGGCGGCCGATCAGGCAGTGGCTCAGCGTCACATTGGCGCCGATCTGGCAATCCTCCCCGATTTCGACCCCGGCTCCGATCACCGTATTGGCGCCGACCCGGCAGCGCCGGCCGAGACGCGCACGCGCTTCGATGACGACATGGGGGCCGATCTCGCAGTCTTCCGGAACGACGGCGCCGGGATCGATCAGCGCCGAGGGGTCCCGTCCGGGGAGCGGCGCCGGCGGCGGGTAAAAGGCATGCGCCGCCCGAGCGTAGGCCTTGTAGGGATCGCCGGCGATGAGCAGCGCCATGCCGGAAGGCGCTTTTGCGACCCACCGTTCAGCGACAAAGGCGGCGCCGGCGCGCGAGCGGGCAAAGCTCTCGGCGTATTTCGGATTGTCGAAAAAGCTGACCTCTTCGGGGCCGGCGCTCTCCAGCGGAGCGACATCGACGAACAGGCGCGCCCCCTCCTCGGGGCGCAACAGGCGCGCTCCGCTCAGAGCCGCCAGCGCCGCCAATGTAAACGGGCCGGCGCGGTCGAAAAAGCGCGGATCCGCCATCTCTCCCTTGGCCCTGCCAGCCGCTCCCGTCTCACTTCCGCCTGCTTCTGGACGGGCGCGCGCGGGCGGCGGGGGCCGACGGCGCAAAACTGACGGTCAGCGTCGGCAATTGCTGATCAAGCTGCTGCAATACCTGGTCAGTAATTTCGAATTTTTTATCAAAAAGTATCAAATCAGAACGTGGCAATACCAGATTTGCTTTTCGCTCTTTTGCAATATTTGCAATAATTTGCAAAATCGTCTGTTGAATTTTTGCAAGCGCCTCACTATTGGATTTTTCAAGAGCTTGGCGTTTGCTTTCAACGCTGCGATCAAGCGCATTGACTTTTTCTTGAAATTCTCGGCCCTTCTGGTTCAAGGCTTGGGGGGAGAGGGTGGCCTGCTCGCGCTGCAACGCGTCGCGCTCGGCCCGCAGCGCCTGTTCCTGCCGGGAGATTTCCCGCGTGTATTGCAGACGCTTTTGTTCGATCTGGCTGCGCACCATCTTGGCGGCCTTGCTGTCTTGCAATAGCTTCTGGATATCCACCACCAGCACGGTCAGGTTCTGCCCGGCGGGGGGCGTCTGGGACGGCGACGGGGCGGCCGTGAGCCGCGGCGACAATACGCCGCCGAGAAAGGCGGCCAGAACAGCCGGCAGCAGGGCCGCCGGGCGGATACGCGGGAGCGCCATCAGAACCTCGTGCCGAAGCTGACCCGGAAAAATTGTGACTTGTCGAACGATGCTTTCGCGACCGGAACCGCGAGGTCGAGGCGGATCGGTCCGAGCGGCGAGCGCCAATTCAAACCGATCCCGACGCTCGCCCGCAATTTCGGCGTGTCCTCGATTTGCGGCTGCAGACCTCCGGTCGTCACCAGCTGCGCGGGCGTCAGCACCAGGTGCTTCTGGTCGTTCGAATAGAGGCTGCCGAAATCCGTGAAGATGCTGCCGGACAGCCCCAATTCCTTCGGCACGGGAAGCGGCACGCCGAGCGCAATCGAGCCGACATAGTATTTGTTGCCGCCCAGCGCATCATTGGTGATCGAATCGCGCGGCCCGATGCCGGCGTCCTGAAAGCCGCGCAGATTGTCGCCGCCGATAAAAAAGCGATCCTGGATCAGCACCTTCTGGCCGCCCCAGCCGAAAATGTCGCCGGCCTCGCCGGTGAAGCTCAACACCCATTGCGGGAACAGCGAATAATAATACCCGACATTGACCTTGTTGCGGATATATCGCACCCCGTAACCGGCGCCGGCAAAGTCGGTACCAAGGGAGGCGTAATAACCGCTCGTCGGATTGAGGCGATTGTCACGGCGGTCATAGAGCAGGACCTGGCCGATTTCCGAGGTGTAATGGGTGCCCTCCTGCAGCGCGATGAACAGCGAAGCGGTGGACTGGACATTGGTGATGTCGTCCGAGCGCGCCGTGTATTTAAGCGTCTGCCGCAGATGATCGGTAATCTGATATCCGACGCGAACCGCTCCGCCATAGGAGAACTGCTGATAGGGCGGCGTGATCCCGGAAAAGAATGAGGCGGTCGGGCTGGTTTTGACCTCGAAGACATCAAAGCCGGCCGCCAGATTTCTGTCGAGAAAATACGGCTCCGTATAGCTGAGATCGACCTGTTGCGAGCGGAAGGAGAGGACGGTGCCGATGCGGACGTCCTTCCCCTCGCCGAGGAAATTGCGCTCCCGGACATTGACGTCGACGAGCGGTCCGTCGGTCGTCGAAAAGCCGGCACCCAAGGACAGCTCGCCGGTCGACTGCTCCTCGACGTTGACGGTGATGACCGTCTGATCGGGGGCCGAGCCGGGGCGGTGCGTCACCGTCACCTTTTTGAAAAAGCCGAGATTTTTGATGCGCTCTTCGGAACGCCGCAATTTCGCCTCGTTGAACGGATCGCCTTCGACGAGCAGCATTTCGCGCCGGATCACCTTGTCAAGCGTGCGGACATTGCCGGTGATGTCGATGCGCTGGACATAGACCCGCGGGCCTTCGCGGACATTAAAGGTGACATCGACGGTGCGCGTCTTGGGGTGGCGCACGATCTCCGGGGTGACCTGAACGAAGGCGTAACCGCGGTCGCCGAGCGCGTTGGTCAGCGCCGTGATCGACCGCTCCACCGCCGATGCGTCGTACCACTGGCCGCTGTGCACCTGAAGCAGCGGCATGACCGCCGCCGGCGGCAGCCCTTTCAGCTTGATATTGACGGCGATCTTGCCGAAGCGATAGCGATGGCCTTCATCGACGGTAAAGGTGATGATGAACCCCTTGCCGCTCGGCGTCAGCTCGGCCACCGCCGAAATCACCCGGAAATCGGCATATCCGTTGGACAGGTAGAACCGGCGCAGCAGGTCCTTATCGAGATTGAGGCGATCGGGGTCGTAGGTATCGTTGGTCGTAAAAAACCGGTACCAGCGGCTTTCTTCGGTAGCGATGACGCCGCGCAGGGTGCTGTCGCTGTAGTGACGGTTGCCGACGAAATTGATGCCGAGGACGCCGGTATAGGCGGCCTCATGGATCTCGAAGACAAGGTCGACGCGGTTCTCGGAAAGCTGGATGACCTTGGGATCGACGCTGGCCGCAAAGTGCCCGTGACGGCGATAGAGATCGAGGATGCGCCGCACGTCGCTGAGCACCCGGGTGCGGGTATAGACTTGACGGGGCCTCTCTTCGATCTCGGCGGAGAGCTGCTTGTCGGTGAGCGTATGATTGCCCTCGAAGGCGATGCGATTGATGACCGGGTTTTCGACGACCTTGACGACGAGGGTGTCGCCGACGCGCTCCAGTTTAACGTCGGCGAAGAGGCCGGTGGCGAACAGCGCCTTCAGCGACTTGTCGACCAGCTCCTCGTTCCACGGCTCGCCCTGCTTGATCAGCAGATACGAACGAACGGTCTCGGGCGAGATGCGCCGCGTGCCTTCGACCTCGATGTTGCGCACGGTATCGCCGGTCGCATGGCCGGGCGGAGCGCCGGGTGCGGCGGCCAGCGCCGGGAATGCCGTCAACCCGAACAGCATCGCGCCGACCGCGGCCCATCCTGGCATGGTCGACAGTTTTCGCAGCAAAACGCCCACCCCCGGCCCCCGAAACCTGCACCTGGATTTTACGCCCCTGCACCCAGGATCGTGTCAGCTGATCAGACCCCTGACAAAGGCGATGATCCGGAGATGGACGAGATCGTTCCAGGTGGCAAACACCATCAATGTTAGCACCAAGGCCAGCCCGATCCGGAAACCGTATTCCTGAGCCTTCTGGCCGAGCGGTTTTCCGCGGACCGCCTCGGCCGCATAAAACAGCAGATGACCGCCGTCAAGGATCGGAATTGGAAACAGGTTGATCAGCCCGAGATTGATCGACAGAACGGCAAGAAACCAGAAAAAGGCCATCGGCCCGCCCCGCACCACCTCTCCCGACAACTGGGCGATCCGCAGCGGTCCCCCAAGCTCGCCGGTGCCGCGCACGCCGAGCAGCATCTGCCAACCGGCCCGCAAGGTCGCGGAGGATAAGTTCCATACCTCGGCCCCGGCTTCGAGGATCGCCGTCCCCGGGTCGCGCCTGACGTAATCGATGCCGCGGCGCATGATGCCGAGCTGCCAAACCTTGTACTTATCCCCGAAACGGTCGGTTTCCTGAGCGGGCCTGGGGGTTGCGTGCAGCGTCAGGTCGCGACCGTCCCGTGAGACGACGACCGTCATCGGCAGGCCGGGGTCGAGGCTGACCGCCTGCTGCACATCTTCAAAACTGTGGATCGGCTGCCCGTTGATGCTGACGATCCGGTCGCCCGCACGAAACCCCGCCGCCGCCGCCGCGCTGCCCGGCTCGACCTGACCGACCTCGGGCGGGGTGTAAGGCTGGCCGTAGGTCATGAACAGGACGGCCAGCACGAGGAAGGCGAAAAGGAAATTGGCAGCGGGGCCGGCTGTCACGATGGCGGCGCGCTGGCCGAGCCGCTTGCCGTGAAACGAGACCGCGCGTTCGCGTTCCGGCAATTCCGACAGCGGGGTCGTCGGGAAGCCCGAGCTCGGATCGCTGTCGCCAAACATCTTGACGTAGCCGCCCAGCGGAACGGCGCTGAACTTCCAGCGCGTCCCGTTCCTGTCATACCAGCCGAACAGTTCCGGGCCAAAACCGATCGAAAAGATTTCGATCCGTACCCCGCTCCACCGGGCGACCAGGAAATGGCCGAACTCATGGACAAAGACGAGGATGGTCAAGACCGCCAGAAACGGCACGCCATAGGTCAGCACGTCATGGATAAGATCGGTCATCTGACATCCGCCGTTGCCGCCCCGGGGAAGGGGCACCCGTCGATGATACGCTCGGCGAGTGTCCGCGCCATTGCGTCGAATCTGTAGACATCTTCGAGCGATTCAAGGCTGCCGGCGGGAATCGCGGCAAGCGTCCGCTCGACCGTGGCGACGATGTCGAGAAAGCCGATGCGCCCGTTGAGAAAGGCGTGCACCGCGACCTCGTTCGCCGCATTGAGCGCGGTCGGATAGCCGCCGCCGCGCAGCAGCGCCTCGCGCGCCACCCGCAAGGCCGGAAAGCGGCGCTCGTCGGGCGGCTCGAAGGTCAGGCGCCCGATCGCCGCCAAATCGAAACGCTTGGTCGGCGCGACAATCCGCCTGGGCCAGGCGAGCGCATAGGCGATCGGCGTGCGCATGTCCGGAGAGCCGAGCTGCGCCAGCACCGAGCCGTCGTGATAGACCACGGCGCTGTGGACGATCGACTGCGGGTGAACGACGATCTCCACCCGTTCGAGCGGCAGCTGGAACAGATGATGCGCCTCGATGACTTCGAGGCCCTTATTCATCATCGTCGCCGAATCGACCGAGATCTTGGCGCCCATGTTCCAGTTCGGATGGGCGACCGCCTGCTGCGGGGTGACGGCGCGCATCTCCTCGAAGCTGCGCTCGCGGAACGGGCCGCCGCTGGCCGTCAGGATGACCCGCTCGATCGCATCGCGCTGGCTGCGATCGAAGCATTGCCAGATCGCATTGTGCTCGCTGTCGACCGGCAGCAGGGTCGCGCCGCAGCGCGCGACCTCCTGCATGAACAGCGTGCCGGCGCAGACCAGCACCTCCTTGTTGGCGAAGGCGACGATGGCGCCGCGTCGGACCGCCGCCAGGGTCGGAGCGAGCCCGGCCGCCCCGACGATCGCCGCCATAACCCATTCGGCCGGCCGCTCCGCCGCCGCGCACAGCGCCGCCGCGCCGCTTGCCACCTCGATGCCGCTTCCCGCCAGCGCGTCTTTCAGGACCGGATATTGCGCCGGATCGGCGATCGCGGCAAAGCGCGCGCGCAGCGCGCGGGCCTGCTGCGCCAGCAGCGCCGCATTGCGATTGGCGGTCAAGGCCTCGACGACAAAATCCTCGGGGTTGCGCAGCAACAGGTCAACCGTGCTCTGGCCGACCGATCCGGTCGAGCCGAGGATCGTGACCCGGCGAGGAGGGCCGGCTTCCGCCGGACGGGTCCGGATCGCGCTCATCGCCACGCCAGAACGCTGCGGCCCCCGATCAGGGTCAACAGCGCCACCGTCGGCACCACGGCCAGCATCCCGTCAAGCCTGTCGAGGAGCCCGCCATGCCCGGGTATCAACCCGCTCGTGTCCTTCACCCCGAACCTGCGCTTAGCCAGCGACTCCGCAAGATCGCCGAACTGCTCGACAACCGCAAGTGCTGAACTGAGGGCAATTAAAGGCAACCGCGGCGAGATGCCGAAGGCGGCCGCCGTCGCCCCGCCGGCCAGCCCCGCGCAGAGAACGCCGCCGGCCAGCCCGGCCCAGGTCTTGCGCGGGCTCCAACGGGGGGCAAGGCGCGGCCCGCCAAATGTCCGGCCGACGGCATAGGCGCCGATATCGGTCGCCCAAACGATCGCCAGGATCCACAACAACGTCGCCCGGCCCAGCGGCCGGGCATGGGCGAGCCATAGAAACGCGATGCAAGGCAGCGAGACCCACAGCGCGCCGAAGGCGGTCCACAGCGGCGCCCTGTCATGCCGCCGCCATGCCGCCCACAACACCGCCGCGGCCCCCAGCAGAGCCACGCCCAGGGCCATCCCCGGCGCGCGCGCCGCCGCCGCCACCGGGACCAGCACCGCCCCGACCAGCACCGCCCCGACTCCGCCGAAACGGCCGTAACGCGACAGCATGCCCCATTCCCAGGCCATGATCGCGGCGGCGGCGGCCGTCACAATCGGCAGCCACGGCGAGCCGAACCAGATCGCCGCGATCGGCACCGGCGCCAGCAGCAATGCCGAAAGGGTTCGCCGGCACAGGACGCGCCGCTCAGAACCTGCCAAAGGCGACCCCGTATCGGCGGTCGCGGCCGCAATATTCATTGATCGCCTGCTCGAGATCATGCTTGGAAAAGTCCGGCCATAACGTTCTTGTAAAGACCAGCTCGGAATAGGCGCATTGCCACAGCAAAAAATTGCTGATGCGCTGTTCGCCGCTGGTGCGGATCAGCAGGTCGGGATCGGGAAGGTCGGCGGTGAAAAGATGGCGGGCGAGCAGGTCTTCGGTGACATCGGCGGGATTAAGCCGGCCCGCGGCCGCCTTTTCCGCGATGGCGCGCGCCGCCGCGACGATCTCGGCGCGGCCGCCGTAAGAGAGCGCGATCGTCAGATGGATGGCCCGATTGTCGCGGGTCAGGGCCTCGGCTTCCTCGATCAGCGCGACGATGTCGGGAGCCAGGCGGGAGAGATGGCCGATGACTTTGAGGCGGATGCCGTTCTTCTGCAATTCGGCGATCTCGCCGCGCAGATAATGGCGCAGCAGCGCCATCAGATCGTCGATTTCGGACGGCGGCCGGCGCCAGTTCTCGGAGGAAAAGCCGAACAGCGTGAGATAGGGGATGCCGAATTCCCGCGCGGCGGCAACGGTGCGGCGCACCGCCTCGCCGCCGCGCCGGTGCCCGGCAATGCGCGGCAGACCGCGCGCCTGCGCCCAGCGCCCGTTGCCATCCATGATGATCGCGATGTGCCGCGGCAGCGAGCGCGGCACGGCCGGAGGGTTCATCAGACTTGCAGGATTTCCCTGTCCTTGTGGGCCAGCGCCTCGTCGATGCGCTTGATGTATTCGTCGGTCATGTGCTGGATCTGCTGCTGCAGCTTGTGCTGCACGTCCTGCGAGATCTCGCCCTCTTTTTCCCGCCGCCGCAGCGCCTCGATGCCGTCGCGGCGCACGTTGCGCACCGAGATGCGGGCCTGCTCGGCATATTTTGCGGTGACCCGGGTCAGCTCGCGGCGCCGCTCTTCGGTCAGATCGGGGATCGGGACGCGGATCACCTGACCTTCGGTCTGCGGATTGAGGCCGAGCTCGGATTCGCGAATGGCGCGGTCGACCGCCTTGACCAGGCCGCGATCCCACACCTGCACCGTGATCATCCGCGGCTCGGGCACGCTGATGGTGGCCAGCTGGTTGAGCGGCATCGTGCCGCCATAGGCGGGGACCATGATCGGCTCCAATAGGCTCGCCGAGGCCCGCCCGGTGCGCAACCCGCCGAACTCCTTGCGCAGCACTTCCAGAGCGCCGTCCATGCGGCGGCGCAGGTCCTTCAGCAATAAATCTTCGGCCATGGTCCCTGTCTTTCGCGAGTCTCTAACCCCGCTCGTCGATCAGCGTAAAGCGGCCGCGGCCGCGGACGACGTCCGCAAAGCCGCCCCTTTCGAAGATGGAGAACACCAGGATCGGAATGCGGTTCTCGCGCGCCAGCGAAACGGCCGAGGCATCCATGACCTGCAAGTCGCGCGACAGGACTTCGAGATAGTCGAGCCGCTCGAAGCGCCGTGCGTCGGGCACGCGATTCGGATCGGCGTCGTAGACGCCGTCGACCTTGGTCGCCTTCAACAACGCATCGCAGCCCATCTCGGACGCCCGCAAGGCCGCCGCCGTATCGGTTGTGAAGAACGGGTTGCCGGTGCCGGCGGCGAAGATCACGATCCGCTTCTTTTCGAGATGACGCAGCGCCCGCCGGCGGATATAGGGCTCGCAGATGGCCTGCATCGAGATCGCCGATTGCACCCGCGTGACCAGCCCGCGGCGTTCCAGCTCGTTCTGCAGCGCGAGCGAGTTTATGACCGTCGCCAGCATGCCGATGTAATCAGCCGAAGCGCGCTCCATGCCCTTGGCCGCGCCCGACAGGCCGCGAAAGATGTTGCCGCCGCCGAGCACCAGGCAGAGCTCGACGCCGAGCGCGTGCACCCTCTCGATTTCGTCGGCGACATGCGCGACCATCAGGGGGTCCAGACCGTATTCGTGATCCCCCATCAGCGCTTCGCCGGAGATCTTAAGAAGGACGCGGCGATAGCTAAGATCGGCTGACATGGCGCCTGCGCTTTCCGGCTTGGCTCTCCGCCGGCCGCAGGATACACCAAAGCGCCCGTCGCGCCCACCTTTCGAGGGGGCAAAAACTCGTTTCCGCCCCGCCCGCGGTTGCGCCTATTCGCCGCGCCGCGCCCCGGCATGCCCCGGATCATGCCGGGAAAAGTACGGCGGCTTTCAGCCCCTCAGCTGGGCGGCAACCTCCGCCGCAAAATCGGTGCGCGGGCGCTCGATGCCCTCGCCGAGCGCAAAGCGCGCGAACCCGGCGATGCGGATCGGCGCGCCGAGATCGCGGGCGGCGGTTTCGATCACCTGGGCGACCTTGCTCTCCTGATCGATGACGAAGACCTGCTCCAGCAGCACGACCTCTTCATAGAACTTGCGCAGGCGGCCCTCGACCATGCGCGCGACGATCGCCTCGGCTTTGCCGCTCGCCCGCGCCTGCTCGCGCAGCACCGCGCGTTCGCGCTCGAGCGCCGCCGGCGGCACCGAAGCGATGTCGAGATAGAGCGGATTCGCCGCGGCGATGTGCATCGCCAACTGCTTGCCGAGATCGGCGAGCTTTTCGGGCGGAGCCTGCGAGGCGAGCGCGACAATGACGCCGATCCGGCCGACCCCGGGTCCCAGAGCGTTGTGCACATAGGAGGCGACGACGCCTTCATCGACCGCGAGCCGCTGCGAGCGACGCAATACCAGATTCTCGCCGATCGTCGCGATCAGATGAACGAGTTCCTCCGCGACGCTGCGACCGGAGCCCGGATAGCCCGCCCGCCGCAGCGTCTCGAGGGTGCCGTCGCCGGCGAGCGCGAGCGCGCCAAGCGTGCGCACGAAGCCCTGGAACAGGTCGTTGCGCGCGACAAAATCGGTCTCCGAATTGACCTCGACGAGGGCGCCCGCGCTTCCCTCCGTCACCACCCCGACGAGCCCCTCGGCGGCCAGCCGCCCGGCCTTTTTGGCGGCGGCGGCAAGCCCTTTCTTGCGCAGCCAGTCGACGGCCCCCTCGAGGTCCCCGCCGCTCTCGGCGAGAGCCCTCTTGCAATCCATCATCCCGGCCCCGGTCTTCTCGCGCAATTCCTTGACCAGAGCCGCGGTTACCACCTCGGCCATCCCATCATCCTTTCGTTGTCTTCGCGCGCCGCGCGCCGGCTTACGCCCCGGCCGCCGCCGGTTCGGCCTCCCCCTCCCCCTCGGCGGCGAACATGTCGGCCGCCGCCTCCGGCAGCGGCTCGGCCTGGGCGCCGATATCTTCGCCGCTGGCCGCCAGCTCGGCCTGCAGCCCGTCAAGCACGGCGGCCGCAACGAGATCGCAGTAGAGATGGATCGCCCGCATGGCGTCGTCATTTCCCGGGATCGGATAGGCGATGCCGTCCGGCGAGGAATTCGAATCGAGGACCGCCACGATCGGGATGCGCAGCTTGTTCGCCTCCTGCACCGCGATCGCCTCCTTGTTGGTATCGATCACGAACAGGATGTCGGGCAACCCGGCCATCTCCTTGATCCCGCCGAGAGCGCGCTCGAGTTTGTCGCGCTCGCGCGTCAGCTGCAGCAATTCCCGCTTGGTCAACCCCGTCTGTTCCTGGGCGATCCGTTCCTCGAGTTCGCGCAGCCGCCGAATCGATTGCGAAATCGTCTTGAAATTGGTCAGCATGCCGCCGAGCCAGCGGTGATTGACGTAATACTGGCCGCAGCGCTTAGCCGCCTCGGCGATCGGCTCCTGCGCCTGCCGCTTGGTCCCGACGAACAGCACGCGGCCGCCGGCGGCGGCGACGTCCCGGATCGCCTGCAGGGCCTGATGCAGCAACGGCACGGTCTGTTCGAGATCGATGATATGAATGCCGTTGCGCACGCCAAACAGGTAGGGCGCCATCTTCGGGTTCCAGCGCCGCGTATGATGGCCGAAATGCACGCCCGCTTCCAAAAGCTGGCGCATCGTGAAACTCGGCATCGCCATCGTGTTCGATCCTTTTCCCGGTTGTGCCGCCGCAGGAAGGAACGGCATCCGCGACCGGAGCCGCCACCGGAACAGCCCGCCTGGGGCGGGCTGCGGTCCTGCGTGAGGTTTTCGTACGCCCGGTTACTTACGGCGCGGGCCCGCCTTTGACAAGGCCGCAGCGCAAGCCCGCGCAAAAACCCTCACCTCTGCCGCCGCAGCGCCTCCCGCTCGCGCCGGCGCCGCGCTCCGGCCCGCGCGGCGCCGGCGCCGCTCTCGTCAAAGGTGATGCCGCCGGACAGCTCGGTACGTTGCCGCGGCAACGCTTCCGGATACTCCCGCAATACAAAGGCGATCAGCTTCTCGCGGACTTCGCACCGCAAATCCCAGAGATCGGAGGCGTTGCGGGCGCTGACGAGGGCCCGCAATTCGACGGCGTCGGCGAGAGCCTCGGTGACCTGCAAGGCCGCCGCCCTGCCATCCCACAGCGGGCTGGCCCGCACGATCTCCTCGAGCTGCCGCCGCAGGCGGTCGATCGGAACGGTGTAGTCGACCCGCAGATGCACCGTGCCGAGCAGCTGCGTGGTCTCGTAGGTCCAATTCTGGAACGGTTTTTCAATGAAATAGCTGAGCGGCACGATCAGCCGGCGCAGATCCCAGAGGCGCACGACGATGTAGGCGCTGGTGATCTTTTCGATCCAGCCCCATTCGCCCTCGACGACGACCGCGTCCTCGACGCGGATCGGCTGCGTCATCGCGATCTGGATGCCGGCGATCAGATTGCTCAGGACCGGCCGGGCCGCAAGGCCGATAATGACGCCGGCGGCGCCGGCCGAGGCGAACAGGCTGAGCCCGTACTGCCGCACCTCCGCCACCGTCATCAGCGCCGCCGCGATCGTAATGATCGCCAGCACGCTCTGGGTGGTGCGCCGCAGGATATGCACCTGCGTCGCATGCTTGCGGGCGAGAAGATTGTCCGCCGCATCGGTGCGGAAGCGCCGCAGATAGAGATCGGCGCCGAGGTCGAGCGCCCTGATCGCCGCCCAACCGATCGACAGGATGAAAACGATCAGCAACAGATGGCCGACCATCACGGTCGCCGCCGCCGGGAAGCGCGCGGCCGGCAGCGCGGCGGCGAGCGTGATCGTCACCAGAATGGCGCTGAGCGGGCCTTCGCCGCGCGCGATCAGGGTCTTCAGAAACGGGCTGAGTCGTCCCGCCAGGCGGGCCAGCCAGCCGACAAACCAGCGGTAGAGAACCCGCACGACGATCGCCGGCACGATCATGATCAGCGTACCGACCGCCCAGCGCGGGATCACTGAAAGGATATGCTGCATGGTCCCGCCTGCAAACGATTGCCCGCGGCCGCCCCGGCGGCAGGACGCGAACGCTCGGACGACCCGGGCTTGAGCGGACAGTACCGAAACCCGGCCGCGGCCGCACCATGGCAGGACCGCCGGCGGCCGTCCCGGCGGCGTTTACAGCTCGCGCACGTCGAGAATGCCGGGCAGCGCCTTGATGGCGGCGCGGAATTTGGGATCGACGCGAAAGCCGCCGGGGATCGCGATTTCGACCTCGCGGCCCGGCAGATCGAGGACGAGCGTGACCCGGCCGCGGCCAGGGGGTTCGCGGGCGATGACGCTTTTCAGCGGCGGCAGCGCCCGTTCTTCCGCGACGAAGATTTTGAGCCCGGCGGCGGCGCGGGCGACGACCGCATCGAGCGGCTCGACCCGCTGCGCCGTCAGGCGCAGGCTGTCCTCCTCGCTGCGCACCTCGACCGTGACGACCAGCGGCTCGCCGGAATCGAGCAAAGCCCGCGCCTCCCGCAGGACCTCGGAGAACAGCGTCACCTCGAAGGTGCCGCTCGTGTCCGACATCTGGACGAAGGCGTAACGGTTGCCGCGCGCCGAGCTGCGCTCCTTCTTGCCAATCACGATGCCGGCCAGCCGAAAGCGGCTCGACGGGCTTGCCGCCAGGCTGGCCGGTAGGTCGGCAAAGCGCACGACGCCGGCGCGCTCGAGGCTTTTGCCGTAGGGATCGAGCGGATGGCTCGACAGATAAAAGCCGATGGCGGCGAATTCCTGCTGCAGGCGCTCGAGCGGCGGCCAATCCTCGACCGCCGGCAGCGCCGGGCGCGGGGCAAAGTTCGGATCGACGCCGCCGAACAGGCTGTGCTGGCGGCCCTCCCGCTCTTCGGCGGCGAGGACCGCCCGGCGCAGCACGACCTCCGCCGCTTCAAAAGCCTGACGGCGGTTCGGATTGACCGAATCGAAGGCGCCCGCTCTGGCGAGGCTCTCGAACTGGCGGCGATTGAAGCTTTTCGAATCAAGCCGGCGGGCGAAATCGGCGAGATCCTTGAACGGGCCGCGGCGCTCCCGCTCGGCGACCAGATCCGCCATCGCCTGCGCGCCGACCCCCTTGATCGCGGCGAGCGCGTAGCGGATTGCCGGCCGGCCGGTCGCAGGGTCGGGCTCGACCGAGAATTCCGGCTCCGAACGGTTGATGTCGGGCGGCAGCAGGCGGATGCCGAGCCGGTCCAGCTCCTGTCGGAACAGGTTCAGCTTGTCGGTATTGCCAAGGTCGAGCGTCATCAGCGCGGCGAGGAACTCGACCGGATGGTTGGCCTTCAGATAGGCCGTCTGATAGGCGACAAGAGCGTAAGCGGCGGCATGCGACTTGTTGAAGCCGTAACCGCCGAACTTCGCCATCTGGTCGAAGATGTGGTCGGCAAGCGCGCGCTCGATGCCGCGCGCCGCCGCGCCTTCGACGAAGATCTGGCGCTGCGCGTCCATCTCGGCCTGGATCTTTTTGCCCATCGCCCGGCGCAGCAGATCGGCGGCGCCGAGGCTGTAGCCGGCCAGCACCTGCGCGATCTGCATGACCTGTTCCTGATAGATCATGATGCCGTGGGTCTCCCTGAGGATCCCCGCGAGCGCCGGGTGCGGGTAGTCGGGCGTCTCCTCGCCGTGCTTGACCGCGATATAGCGCGGGATGTTTTCCATTGGCCCGGGGCGGTACAGCGAGACGACGGCGATGATGTCCTCGAAACGGTCCGGCCGCAGCTTCTTCAGCATGTCGCGCATGCCGGCCCCTTCGAGCTGGAACACCCCGACGGTCTCGCCGCGCGCCAATAGTTCGAAGGTCGCGCGGTCGTCGAGCGGCAGATTGGAGAGATCGAGCGCGATGCCGCGCCGGCGCAGCAGATCGCGCGCGCGGGCCAAGACGGTCAGCGTCTTGAGACCGAGAAAGTCGAATTTCACAAGGCCCGCCTCTTCGACCCACTTCATGTTGAACTGGGTCACCGGCATGCCCGAGCGCGGGTCGCGATAGAGCGGCACCAGCTCCGAGAGCGGCCGGTCGCCGATGACGACGCCGGCGGCATGGGTCGAAGCGTGCCGGTAGAGCCCTTCGAGCTTCAGCGATATCGCGATCAGCCGGCCGACCGCCTCGTCGGCGTCGCGCTGCTGCTGCAACAGCGGCTCCTGCGCGATCGCCTGCGTCAGGGTGACCGGATGGGCCGGGTTGTTCGGCACCAGCTTGCACAGGCGATCGACCTGGCCATAGGGCAATCCCAATACCCGGCCGACGTCGCGCAGGACCGCGCGCGCCTGCAATTTGCCGAAGGTGATGATCTGTGCGACCCGGTCGTCGCCGTATTTCTGCTGGACATAGCGGATCACCTCGTCGCGCCGGTCCTGGCAGAAATCGACGTCGAAATCGGGCATCGACACCCGTTCCGGGTTCAAGAAGCGCTCGAACAACAGGCCGAAGCGCAGCGGATCGAGATCGGTGATGGTCAAGGCCCAGGCCACGACCGACCCCGCCCCCGATCCCCGCCCGGGCCCGACCGGAATGCCTTGCCGCTTCGCCCATTGGATGAAGTCGGCGACGATCAGGAAATAGCCGGCAAAGCCCATGCGGATGATCGTATCGAGCTCGAATTCGAGGCGTTCGCGGTAGGGCCGGGCGAGGCGCAGGCGTTCGGCCTCATCGTGTTCGGGCCGCCAGACCTGCCGCTCAAGCCGGGCTTCGAGCCCGGCCAGTGCGGCCCGGCGCAAGGTGCTCGCCTCGTCCTCGCCGGGCGCGGTCGGAAAGGCCGGCAGGATCGGCTGGCGCGGCTGCGGGATGAAGGCGCAGCGCCGGGCAATGACGAGGGTGTTGTCGCAAGCTTCCGGCAGATCGGCGAACAGCGCCCGCATCTCGGCCGCCGGCCGGAAATAGTGATACGGCGTCGCCCGCCGCCGCTCCGGGTCGGAGAGCACCGTGCCCGCGGCGATGCACAGCAGAACCTCGTGCGCCTCGTGAAATTCGGCGTTGGGAAAATAGGCGTCGTTGGTGGCGACAAGCGGCAGGCCGTAACGATAGGCCAGCGCGATGAGCCCCCCTTCGGCCCGCGCCTCGGCCGGCGTCCCGTGCCGCATCACCTCGATGTAGAGGCGGTTTGGAAATATCGCCGCGAGCTTGCGCAGCAGCGTCTCCGCGGCCTCCGCCTGTCCTTCGGCGAGCAGCCGCCCGAGCGGACCGCAGGGGCCGCCGGAAAGGCACAGGAGCCCCTCGCCGGCGGCGGCGAGATCGTCGAGGCCGACGGCCGGCTCCTCCGCTCCCTCCCCGGCCAAGTAAGAGCGGCTGACCAGCGCCATCAGGTTGCGGTAGCCGGCCTCGTTCTGGACCAACAGGACGATGCGCTCGCCGCCGAGCGGAGAGAGGGGGGCGGAGCGCCCGCTCCGCGCCGCCTCCCCGATTGCGCCGGCCGCCAGCGTCAGCTCGCAGCCGATGATCGGCTGAATGCCGGCGGCGGTGCAGGCGGCGGCGAATTCAAGGACGCCGAACAAATTGCCGGTGTCGGTGATCGCCACCGCCGGCATGCGCTCGGCCTTGCACAGTGCGACCAGCTCCTTGATGCGGATCGCGCCGGCCGACAGCGAATAGGCGGTATGGACGCGCAGATGAATGAAATCGGCGAGCGGCATGGCAGCCCTTACATCGCACGCCGCGACGGCGAAAACAGCCCCGCTCGCGGAGCGCCAGCAAATCTGCGGCACCGGCCGCCGGCCGCCGCCGCGTCCGGGCAGATATCGATTCGGGCGCTAACCGGCCGGTTTCAACCGGCCGCCTTCGAGCGCGACGATGCGATCGAGCCGGCGCGCCAGATCGAGATTGTGGGTGGCGACAAGCGCGGCAAGCCCAGCGCGGCGCACCAGATCGAGAAGAACCGCGATGACGCTCTCGGCGGTGGCATGGTCGAGATTACCGGTCGGCTCGTCGCCGAGCAGCACCTTCGGGTCGTTGGCGAGCGCGCGGGCGATCGCGACGCGCTGCTGCTCGCCGCCCGACAGCCGCGCCGGCCGGTGCGCGGCGCGGCGCGTCAGGCCGACCCGGTCGAGCAGCAGCATGGCGCGCGCGCGCGCCTGGCGCCGCGGCACCCCGGCGATCATCTGCGGCAGCATGACGTTTTCGAGGGCCGAGAATTCCGGCAGCAGATGATGGAATTGATAGACAAAGCCGAGTTCGCGGCGGCGGATCAGCGTGCGTTGATCGTCCGGCAGGCCGCCGCATTCCCGTCCGCCGATCAGCACCGCCCCGCCATCGGGGCGTTCGAGCAGGCCGGCGATGTGCAATAGGGTTGATTTGCCGGCGCCGGAAGGCCCGACCAGGGCTACGATTTCGCCCGCCTGCACGGCGAGATCGACGCCGTCGAGGACGACCAGCTCGGTGCCGGCCTGCCGGAAGGCGCGGCGCACGCCGCGCAATTCGAGGGCCGGCGCATTCCCGGGCGGGCCGCCCGCCCTTTCTCCCGCTTCCGCCTGCGGCAAGCGGGGGCGGAGGGCGGGTTTTTCGGAAAACGGCGGCGTCATTCGTAGCGCAGCGCCTCGACCGGATCGAGACGCGCGGCGCGCCAGGACGGGTAGAGCGTGGCAAGAAAGGACAGCGAGAGCGCCATAATCGCGACGGCGGCGACTTCGCGCGGATCGATCCGCGCCGGGATGCGGGTGAAGAAATAGATCTCGGCCGAGAACAGGTTGGTGCCGATGATCCGCTGCACGAATTCGCGGATCGCCTCGATATTCTCGGTGAAGGCGATGCCCAGCACCAGCCCTGTGAGGGTCCCGACCACGCCGATGCTGGCGCCGCTCAGCATGAAGATGCGCAGCACCAGAGCGCGGGAGGCGCCCATTGTGCGCAGGATCGCGATGTCGCGGCTCTTGTCCTTCACCATCATGATCATGCCGGAGACGATGTTGAAGGCGGCGACAAGGATGATCAGCGTCAGGATCAGGAACATGACGTTGCGCTCGATCTCGACCGCGTTGAACAGGGCCGAATTGGCCTGCTGCCAGTCGACGATGCGCGCCTTGCCGCCGAGCGCCGCGGCGATTTCGCGACCGATGGCATGCGCCCGGTCGGGATTGGCGACATAAACCTGCAGGTCGGTGACCGCCGGGCCGGTCTGGAAGAAGAGCTGGGCCGCCTTTAGCGGAGCGTAGATGAAGCTGTTGTCGTATTCGTACATGCCGACGTCGAACAGGGCGACGACGCGATAGGTCTTAAGGCGCGGCATCGTGCCGAACACGGTGTCGGTGCCGCGCGGCGAGATCACGGTCACGGCGTCGCCGACGCCGATGCCGAGCTGGCGCGCCAGGCGGTCGCCGATCGCGACCCCGTCATCGCCGAAATCGGCGAGCGAGCCGGCGACGATATGCTGCGAGACAAGGCCGAGGCGGCGCAGATCCTGCGGCCGGATGCCGTGCACGAAGGCCCCGGCGGCGCCAAAGCGGGAGGTCGCCAGGACCTGCCCCTCGACCGTCGGGATGACGTCTTTGACCCCCGGTACCGCCCACGCCGCGCGGGCCGCGGCGGCGTAATCGGCGAGCGGGCCGCTGTCGCCGTAAATGCTGAGCGCGCCGTTCAATCCGAGGATGCGGGCAAGCAGATCGGCGCGGAAGCCGTTCATCACCGACATGACGATGATCAGCGTGGCGACGCCGAGGGCGATGCCCAGCAGCGAGAAGGCCGCGATGACCGAGACGAAGCCTTCCTGGCGCCGCGCCCGCAGATAGCGGAACGCGACCATCCGTTCGACGGCGCCGAAACTCACGCGGCGACCCGGGCGAGGGCCGCCTCGGCGGACAGTTCGCGCCGCTCGCCCGAGCGCCTGTCCTTGACCTCGACGGTGCCGGCGGCAAGCCCGCGCGGCCCGACGATCAGCTGCCAGGGCAGGCCGATCAGATCCATCGTCGCGAACTTGGCTCCCGGCGACTCGTCGCGATCGTCGTACAGCACCTCGACCCCGGCACCGATCAGCTTGCCGTAGAGCTCCTCGGCCATCCGCCGGCAGCGCTCGTCGCCCGCCCGCAGATTGATCAGACCGACGCGGAACGGCGCCACGCTGGGCGGCCAGATGATGCCGAGATCGTCGTGGTTCGCCTCGATCAGCGCGCCGACGAGGCGGGAGACGCCGATCCCGTAGGAGCCCATTTCGAGCGGCACCGACTCGCCGTCGGGGCGGGTCACGAAGGCCCCCATCGGCCGCGAGTATTTGTCGCCGAAATAAAAGATATGGCCGACCTCGATGCCGCGCGCGGTGACGAGATCGTGCGGCGCCAGCGGGCAACGGGCGGGGTCGTGCTTCTCGTCGGTGGCCGCATAGAGCGCGGTATAGCGCCTGACGATTGGCTCCAGATCGTCGCGGTAATCGACCTCGGCGGCGAGGACGTCGGTTGTCAGCCAGGCGCGGTCGCAATAGACCTCCGACTCGCCGGTCTCGGCCAAGATGATGAATTCATGGCTCAAATCGCCGCCGATCGGCCCGGTCTCGGCCTGCATCGGGATCGCCTTCAGCCCCATGCGGGCAAAGGTGCGCAAATAGGCGACGAACATCTTGTTGTAGGAGCGGCGCGCCCCCGCGGCGTCGATGTCGAAGCTGTAGGCGTCCTTCATCAGGAATTCGCGCCCGCGCATGACGCCGAAGCGCGGGCGCACCTCGTCGCGGAACTTCCACTGGATATGGTAGAGGTTCTTGGGCAGGTCGCGATAGCTCTTGATCGTGGCGCGGACGATTTCGGTGATCTGTTCCTCGTTGGTCGGCCCGTACAGCATCTCGCGGTCATGGCGGTCGCGGATGCGCAGCATCTCCTTGCCGTACTCGTCATAGCGCCCGCTCTCGCGCCACAGCTCGGCCGGCTGGATCGTCGGCATCAGGATCTCTTGCGCGCCGGTCCTGTCCTGTTCTTCGCGCACGATCTGCTCGACTTTTTTGAGGACGCGAAACCCCAGCGGCAGCCAGGAATAGATGCCGGCGCTCGATTGCCGGATCATGCCGGCGCGCAGCATCAGCCGGTGCGAGACGATCTGCGCTTCGCTTGGATTCTCGCGCAGCAGCGGCAGGAAATACTCGGAAAGACGCATCGACACCCACCACGCTGCCCCGGGCGCCGATCCGCCGGCCGCCGGGCCGCGGGCGGCCCGGGGACCGGCGCACTCTAGGCAACAGGGCCGATTGTGTCCACCGCCGGCTCAGGGGCGGGTCGCGGCCGGCAGCGGCCCGATATAGGCCGAGCTGGGGCGGACGAGGCGGCCGCTGCGCCGCTGCTCCATCGCATGCGCGAGCCAGCCGGCGCAGCGCGCAACGGCAAAGACCGGCATGAACGCCGCGCGCGGAATGCCGACCGCGTCGAGCAGCAACGCCGCCGCGATCTCGACATTGGGTTCGAGCGGCGGGCGCCCCGGCTTCAGCCGGGCGTAGGCGTCGGCGACATGGCGCTCGACCTCGGCGGCGAAAGCGAGCCGACCGGCCGCCGGGCCGAGCCGCGCCAGCGCCTCCTTCAGCGCGGCGGCGCGCGGATCGCCGCGGCGAAAGACGCGATGCCCGAACCCCATCAACCGCTCGCCGGCGGCGAGCTTGCGCTCGACCCAGCCGGCGATATCGCCGCTCGCCGCGATCGCGTCGAGCATGTCGAGCGTCGGCCCCGGCGCGCCGCCGTGCCGCGGGCCCGAAAAGGCGCAATAGGCGCCAAGCGCCGCCGCGACCAGCGAGGCGCCGCTCGAGGCGATGACGCGCGCCGCAAAGGCCGAAGTGTTCAGCCCGTTTTCGAGCACCGCCGCGAAATAGGTGTCGAGCGCCGCCACTCTCGGTTCGGGCGCCGGCGCGCCGGCGATCATGCGCAGCAGATCGGCGGCGGTGGTCAGTCCCGGATCGGGCGGCAGCGGGACCTCGCCGCGCGCCGTCCGCACAAGGGCGGCGACGGCGACCGGCAAGGTGGCGAGGATCAGGGCGGGCGTGCTGTCGGCGGGCAGACAGGCAAGCGCCAGGCGCACCCCCTCGGCGAGCGGCCGCGCCGCCGCCGCCGGCAGCCATTCATCGCGGCGGGCGAACGCCGCCCTGCGCGCCGCTCCCAGTTCGGCGCGCAGGGCCGCCCGGGAGAGCCCGTCCCCGGCGAACCCCTCCCACAGCAGCGCCACCGCGCCCTCATAGCCGTAATCGGCGACGATCTCTTCAAGCGTGTGCCCGCGCAGCCACAGAATGCCGCGTTCGCCGTCGCTGTGGGAAAGGACGGTTTCGGCGACGACCACCCCCGCCAGCCCGCTGTCCATCGCCCCTCCCCGCCACTGCCTGCCGGCGCAGTTTGGCAGGGCGGCGGGCGCGCTTGTCAATATCGCATACCGGGAATGCGCGGCGGCCGCATGCGATTGCCGCGCCACAAAATAATGCGTGACGATCGGCATGAGGCATGCGTATGATTGCTTTGCGAAAGAGTCGTGGCTGCCAAGTCGGCCCGGGTTTAGGGAGGAGCGGTCCGCCGGATCGACGGATCGGCGATGCGGGAGGCGGTAAAAGAGGCAGGGCGAAGGCTCTGCCTCTTTTGCGTCATGGTTCTTTCTGCGCGAGGAGCCGGTAAATGGCAAACGGGGGCGGCGGCGGATGAGCGTCAATCGCGGATACCAGTTCTTCCAGAATCCGGGGCCGACCAATATTCCCGATCGCGTGCTGCGCGCCATGAGCCGCGGCACGATCGATTTCACCGGCAGGGAGTTCCGCGCCATTGCGGCGGAATGCTTTGCCGGGTTGCGGCGGATCTTCAAGACCGAGCAGGCGATCGTCGCCTATGCCGCCTCCGGCCACGGCGCCTGGGAGGCGGCGCTGTCCAATCTGTTTTCGCCGGGCGACCGGCTGCTGCTGATCGAGAGCGGCTATTTCTCGCTGCATTGGGGGCAGCTCGCCGAGGCGCTCGGGCTCGCCGTCGAGACATTGCCGACCGATTGGCGCGACGGCGCCGATCCCGCCGCCCTCGAAGCGCGCCTGCGCGAGGACCGCGCGCATGCCTTAAAGGGCGTGCTCGTCGTCCACAACGAGACCTCGACCGGGGTCGCCAACCGCATCGCCGAGCTGCGCCGCGCCATCGACGCCGCCCGCCATCCGGCGCTCTTCCTGGTCGATGTGATCTCCTCGCTCGCCTCGATCGATTTCCGCATGGACGAGTGGCGGGTCGACGTGGTCGTCGGCGGCTCGCAGAAAGGGCTGATGCTGCCCTCCGGCATGGCCTTCACCGCGGTCGGCGAGCGCGCCCGCCGCGCCGCCGAGACGGCGAGACTGCCGCGGATTTACTGGGACTGGCGCCACTTGCTGCGCGGTCTCGAACAGGTCTCGTTCAACGGCACCGCGCCGGTCCATTTCTTTTTCGGCCTGCAGGAAGCGCTGCGCATGATCGAGGAGGAGGGTCTCGAAGCGGTGTTCCGCCGGCATCATCGCCTGGCCGAGGCGACGCGGCGCGCGGTCGCCGTATGGCAGGGCAATGACGGCCCCGAGATCTTCGCCCGCGACCCGCGCGTGCGCTCCGATTCGGTGACCGCCGTGTTGCTGCCCGAGGGCCACGACGCCGAGCGGGTCCGCGACATCTGCCTCGACCGTTTCAGCGTCTCGTTGGGCGGCGGGCTCGGTCCGCTCGCCGGGCGGGTGTTGCGCATCGGCCATATGGGCGATCTGAACGAGCCGATGATCCTGGGCGCCCTGGCGGCGGTCGAGATGGCGCTTGCCCTGGCGGGGGTGCCGCACGGCAAAGGCGGCGTCGTCGCCGCGGCGGATTACCTCGTGGCCGAGACGGCCGCCGCGAGCGGGTGTTGACAGCGACGGGCAGGGTCGCGACCGCCCCGCCCCCGCCCGGCGGGGGCGCCGGCGAGGGACGAGCATGCCGGATACGGCAAAATGGGCGCTGGCGCGCGCCATCGTGCGCGACGCCGCGCGGCGATATATCGACAGCCGCCGCGAGCGGATCGACGCCTTTGTCGATCGGCATTTCACGCTGCTCGGCACCCTCGCCCTGCACCGCTGCGTGCTCGGCTGGGATCTCCTGCGCGCGCCGCTCAACCTGTTCCTGACCGCGCCGGCGCTCGCGATCAAGCTGGCGAGCCGGGCGGCGCGGCGGTGCGGCCGCGCGCGGCTGTCTCTGTGGCTCGAGCGGCGCCATGTGCTTCTCGCCACCGATCTCGGCCGCGAGATCGAGTGGCTGGTCATGACCGAGCTGTTCGAATTGCCCTGCGCGCAGCGGGGGCGGGTCGCCACCCGCGATGCGCTTGCCGAGGCGATCCTGGCCGATCCGCGCGCGGCGCGGCGCCTCGCCGCGCCGCTCGCCGCCGCGGCGGCGGCCGGGAGCGACCCGCAATTGCGGCATCGGCTGCTCGCCGCGATCGAAAGCTATGCCGGCACGCGCGCCGCGGTCGCCGAGATCACCACCGGGCTGGCGGCGACCGGGCTCGGCGCGCTCGCCGTCAAGCAGGCGACCCCGGGTCTGGTGACGCTGGGCTCGGCGCTCGCCGCGGCAATCGCGCAACAATCGGCGATCGCCGCCTTTCCGCTCGGCGCCTGGCTCGGGAGTCTCTGGTACGGGTGGTTCCCGGCGGCGCCGAGCTCGGCCCTGCTGGCCGCGACGATCGCCGGCGCGCTAGCCGGCGGGGCGGTAGTGTCGGCCTTTTCGGGTATCCTGACCGACCCGCTGCAGCGTCGCTTCGGCCTACACCGGCGCCGCCTGCTGCGGCTGCTCGCGACGCTGGAGGGCGTCCTGTGCGAGGAGCGCGAGACGCCGCTTGCGATGCGCGATCACTACGTCGCGCGGCTGCTCGACCTGCTCGACTACGCCGCGATGGTGTGGCGGCTGACCCATGCCTGAGCGGCGCCGGGCGGATCCCCGCCGGCCCCGACGGCGGTCGCCTCTGCGTCAGCCTTACTCGCGCTGCACCTCGGTCAGGGCCGCAAGCGTTTCGGCGTGGATGCGGTAGTCGTTTTCGCCGAACAGAACAAAGCGCACGCGCCTGACCTTTTGCAGCCGCGCCGCCGCCTCCAGCACGGCGCCGAGCGCGATCTTGGCGGCGCGTTCGACCGGAAAGCCGAACACGCCGGTCGAGATCGCCGGAAAGGCGATCGACGCGATGCCTTTTTCATCGGCCAGCGCAAGCGCGTTGCGATAGCAGCAGGCAAGCAGCGCGTCGGCCGGCTCGTCGCGACCCCAGACCGGCCCGAGACAGTGGATGACATAGCGGTTGGGCAGCCTATAGCCGGCGGTGATGACGGCCTCGCCCGGACGGATCGGGGCAAGCGGCCGGCACGCTTCGGCCAGCTCCGGGCCGGCGGCGCGGTGGATCGCGCCGGCGACGCCGCCGCCGCTTGTGAGCTCGGCGTTGGCCGCGTTGACGATGCATTCGATATCGCTCTGCCGCGTGATGTCGCCCCGCACGCATTCGATCGTGACCCCATGCACGACCCGGATCATGGCAGCTCCCCTCCCGCGTCTCTGCGCGGCCGGCGCCGCCCGAACCGGCGGCGGCGCCGGCCGCCCACGGCAAAACGCGCGCGCCGGCGCGCCGTTCCGCACCGGCGCGCCGGCACCGCGGCGACAAGAGGCCCGCGGATCGCCGCGGTCAAGACCCCGGATCGCCCCGGCGGATCTGTCATGCCTCGGCCGAATCCTCGGCCGTTTCCTGTTGGCGGGAGACGCCGAAGCGGTCCAGGGCGTAACGGGTCATCTCGCTGGCGGCGTGCCTTTCGCCCATCACAGCAAGACTTACGGCGTGGCGCGCCAGCCAGTCGGCCTCATCGCTGCTGTGCGTGCGGGCGATCACCTCGATTGCCGGATTGGCGCGCCGCGCGGCGGCCAGGATGCGCCGGGTGGCGCTTTTATCCGGGATCGCGATGACCAGCAGGCGGGCGCGCTCGGGCGCGGCGGCCTCCAGCACCTCGGGCCAGGCGGCATCGCCGTAGATGACCGGGATGCCGTCGCGCCGCAACATCTGCGCTAAGTGCAGGTTCTGCTCGATCACCACATAGGGGATTCCGTGCTTGCGCAAACCCGCCGCGACGAGACTGCCGACCCGCCCGTGGCCGACGATGATCGCATGCCGCTCCGGCACCGTCACGCCCTCGCGCCGCCGCCGCTCGCGCCGACCGGTATGCCACCGGCGCAGCCAGCCCACTCTCTCCAGACGCGGGCCGAGCGCGCTGGCCGCGCGCAACATCGCCGGCTGCAACAGGATCGAGACGAGGGCGGCGGCAAGCACGAGGTCGCGGCCGGCGGCGGGCATCAGGCCGCGGGCTACGGCGGTGCCGCTCAGGATGAACGAGAATTCCCCGATCTGGGCGAGCACGGCGGCCACCGTGAGGGCGGTGCGCGGCGGCGCGCGCAGGGCGAGCAGGATGCCGAAGGTAATCAGGCAGTTGCCGGCCAGCACGGCGGCGATGGCGGCGAGGATGTGCAGCGGCGCATGGGCAAGCACGGCCGGGTCGAACAGCATGCCGACCGAAACAAAGAACAGCACGGTGAAGACCTGCTGCACCGGCACCGATTCGCCGGCCGCCTGATGGCTGACGTCGGAATCGGCGATGACGACGCCAGCAAAGAAGGCCCCCAGCGCCAACGAGACGCCGGTCAACCGGGTCGTGATGGCGGCGATGCCGAGCGCGCACACGATGACCGCAAGGCGGAACAGCTCGCGCGATCCCTCCCGCGCGGTCCGCGCCAGCAATCGGGGAATGACGCGGCGCCCGACCAGCAGCATCGCGGCGGCAAAGGCCAGCACTTCGCCGAGCTTCAACGCGAATTGCAACGCCAATGCCCGGGGGCTGCCGGCGGCCTCTCCGGCCGGAATCATCACCAGTGCGCCGACCGCGATCAGGTCCTGCATGACCAGCCAGCCGAGCGCCAGACGTCCGGCTTGGCTTTGCAAGCCGTTGCGCTCGCCGAGCGCGCGCGTCGCCACAACCGTGCTGGCAACGGCGAGGCAAACGCCCAGCAGCAGGGCTGCTCCCGGCTGAAAGCCGGCGATGCGCCCGACGCCGAAGCCGAGCGCGGCCGACAGGACGAGCTGCAGCAAGGCGCCGGGAACGGCGATTCGCCACACCGCGGCGAGATCGCCGAGCGAGAAGCGCAGCCCGACCCCGAACAGCAGCAGCGCGACGCCGATCTCGGCAAGCTGTTCAATGATTTGTCGGCCGGCCGTAAAGCCCGGTGTGAACGGGCCGAGCACGACCCCGGCGAGCAGATAGCCGACCAGCGGCGGCAACCGGACCAGGCGCGCGCACAGCCCGCCCGCATAGGCGAGGGTGAGGCTGACGACGAGGGCGGTGACCAGCGACGGCTCGGGCTGCACGGGCGCCAGCATGCCTTTTTGCGGGGCGGGGCGCCACAGCGCTGTGCCGCGGAACGGCGGGCGCGCATCGCCGCGCCGCCCGTCGACAGGCCATGCCTCTTCATAAAAAATTATTATAGAATAGATATGTACATCTGTTTTTTATAATAACACATTAAGATTTGTCGGCGCCCGGAGCCTTCCCGGCCCTGGCTCCGTTGCCGCCGCGATGATCGCGATCCCGGCGTCCCTTCCGAATTGCGGGATCATGGCGGGCGACACGGCCGGATCGGTCGTATATGTGGAGGCCTCCGCCCGCGGCCGTCGCCGCGGGCGGCGACCGATGCGGGCGGAGCCTATCGGCCGTGCACGCCGCGCCCGCCTCCGAGACTCTGCAAGGAGATCCGCGGGTGACCACCTTCTATCTGATCCGTCACGGCGAACACGCGCTGCTCGGGCGCGTGCTCGCCGGGCGCATGCCCGGCGTCCCCCTGTCCGAGCGCGGCCGGGCCGAGGCGGGCTGGCTTGCCGAGCGCCTCGCCGAGGAACGGATCGACGCGCTCTATGCGAGCCCGATCGCGCGCACGCGCGAGACCGCCGCGATCATCGCCGAGCGGCTGCGGCTGCCGGTCATCTGTCGCGAGGACGTCATCGAGCTCGATTACGGCGAGTGGACCGGGGCGAGTTTCGAGACGGTGCGCGGCGATCCGCGCTGGCAGCTCTGGAGCCGTTGCCGCAGTATCGCGACCCTGCCCGGCGGCGAGAGCATGCGGGCGGTGCAGCAGCGCATCGTCGCGGCCCTGTTTGATCTTTATGTGCGGCACCCGAACGGGCGCGTCGCGATCGTCAGCCACGGCGACGTGATCCGCGCGGCGCTGTTGTTTGCGCTCGGCATGCCGCTCGACTTCTATGCCCGCATCGAAGTGGCGCCCGCCTCAATCAGCACGCTGCGCCTGGAGGCGTCCGGGATCCGCGTGCTCGGCCTCAACGAGCGCCCTCGCCTTGGCGCCGACAATCCCGCGCCCGGGGGTGAGGCCGCGGGCGGCGGCGACGCCGGAGACAACCGCCGACACTGAGGGGTCGGGAGGATGCGAACAAGAGGGTGAGGAAGGCGATGCGCGCCGCCGGCGCGCATCGCTTTTCGGCCCTCGCCGCCTTAGAGGTCATCCGCCGGCGGGGGCCAGTCCCGGCGGCCGAGGCTGGCGAGGACGGCGGCCGCGGCGGCCCGGCCGGAGAGATAGGCGCCGTGCGCGGTCGAGAAGAAATTGGGCGAGCACGCCTCGCCGGCAAAGAACAGGCGGGAATCGACCGGCGCGGCGAGCGCGGCGCGATCCTCGGCATGGCCGGGCAAGGCGTAGGAATAAGAGCCGCGCGCCCATCGGTCGCGCCGCCAGGCGGTGGCGGCCAGCGGCGCGATCTGCCGCCTGATGTCCGCGCCGAACAGCCCCGCCAGTTCGTCGGCGGCAAAGGCGGCCATTGCGGCCTCCCCCTCCGCCTCGAGCGTCTCCGCCCAGCGCCCGCCGAAAAAGCAGGAGATCACCGGTCGCCCGAACGGGCGCACCTGATAGCTTGCGGTCTCGCGCCGCCGCGTCGAGCCGACCAGATGGGCGTCGTCGCCGATCCCGGGCAATGTCCCGGAGAACGCCAGAAACAGCTTGTCGGCAAGCCCGAGCGGCAGGCCCGCGGCGGCCGCCGCCTTGTCGGGCAGCGGCGGGTCGAAGGCGAGACGTTCCTCGGCCAGGATTGCGGTCGACACCGTCACGATCGCGCGGGCGGCGACAACGGCGCCGCGCGCGGTCTCGAGCCGCAACCGCTTGCCGCCATGGGCGATGCGCGACACCGCGGCGCCGGGCACGACCGGCAGCCCCCGCGCCAGGCTCTCGAACAGGCGGCCATAGCCCTCGCGCAGACGCCAGTTGATGCCGCTGTCCTCATAGCGGACATTGTCCCAGATCCCGACGCGGTCGAGCTCGGCGCCGTTCGCCCAGCTGCTGGTCGCATCCAGCAGCGCATTCCAGCGCCCGCCCGGTTCGAGCACGCTGGCCAGCGGCCGGTCGGGGCCGGCGGCGGCGCGCCGCAGCGCCTGGCGGAAGGCTTCGCGCGTCCTCAGCCAGTCGGCCTCGGCCTCTTTCGTCTCGCCGCTGCGGGAGAGCCGCGTCGTCCATTCCGGCTGCCGGCGGTAAATCGTAAAACCTTGCCGTTCGGCCAGTTCGGAAAGCGGGTTGCGGTCGGCCGAATGCAGCCATTCGGCGCCGCGATCGAGCGGAAACCCGCGGGGCGCGATCGTATGCACGCGGCCGCCGACCCGTTCGCGCGCCTCAAGGACGACAAAAAGCAGGCCGCCCGCCTTGGCCAGGCAGCGCGCCGCGGCGATCCCGGCGGCGCCGGCGCCGACGATTGCGACATCGACTTCGGAAGGAAAATCCGCCATCTAATCCCTCGCCTCGCGCCGCCGGCCGCGGCCGGCGGCGCGGCCTTCGCGGAGCTCCGTCATGCGCCTCACCGAGTTCAAGGTCTTGAGCTTCGACTGCTACGGCACGCTGATCGACTGGGAGAGCGGCATCCATCAGGCGCTGCTGCCGGAACTGGAGCGGCACGGTCTGAGCCTGTCGCGCGACCGGATCCTCGAGAGCTTTGCCCGGCATGAGGCGGCGCAGGAAGCCGAAACTCCGGGCATGATCTATTCCGAACTGCTCGCGCGCGTCCACCGCCGGCTGACGGCGGAATGGGGCATCGCCGCCGAGGAGGAGGAACACCGCGCCTTTGCCGCCGCGATCGGCGACTGGCCGGCCTTTGCCGATACCCCGGCGGCGCTTGCCTATTTGCGGCGATATTACAAGCTGGTGATCCTCTCGAACGTCGACCGCAGAAGCTTCGCCGCGACCAGCCGCCGGCTCGGCGTCGCCTTCGATGCGGTCTATACGGCCGAGGAGATCGGCTCCTACAAGCCCGACCTGCGCAATTTCCGCTACCTGCTCGCCGCCCTCGAACGGCAGGGATACGGCCGCGACGACATCCTGCATGTGGCCCAGAGCCTTTATCACGACCATGCGCCGGCCAATGCGCTGGGCCTGCATTCCGCCTGGATCGACCGCCGGCAGGGAGCGGCGGGCTGGGGCGCGACGATGCCGCCGCCCTCACAGGTGCGCTGGGACTTCCGCTTTGCGAGCCTCGCCGAACTGGTCGCCGCCGACCGCCGCGAAAGAGGCGGCTGAGCGCTGGGACGGCGCCGCCGCGATCGCCATATCGAGGGGCGAGGAGGAAGATCGCGATGCGGCTTGTACAGGGGCGGCTCGACTTCGACACGAAACCGCGAGAAATCAAGGAGATCACTGCTGCGGTTGCAAACTGGCTTGAAGTCCAGGGGGTCGCCGACGGGCTGCTGTCGGTCTATCTGCCGCACACTTCGGCCTCGCTGCTGATCCAGGAGAACGCCTCGCCCGAGGTGCGCCACGATCTCGATGCCTTTCTGCGCCGCCTGGTTCCCGAGAAGCCGGGCCTCTATCGCCATGACGACGAGGGGCCGGACGACATGCCGGCGCATATCAAGAGCGCGCTGCTGCCGACCCAGTTGATGATCCCGCTCTCCAAGGGACGGCTGCAGCTCGGCGCCTGGCAGGGGATCTTTCTGTTCGAGCACCGCGCCCATCCGCATCGGCGCACCGTTCTGCTGACGCTGATCGGCATGGCGTGAGCGGCCGCCGGCGGCGTCCGGCCGCGCTCAGCCGAGGCCGGGCGGCAGGATCTCCTTTTCGCCCAGCACTTCCGAGCGATAGAGATCGGTGATCGAGGCCCAGCGCAGCATGCAGATTTCCTGCGCGACCTCGAGCGCACGGGCCTGCAGGCGCGGCGTGTCGAGATAGCGGGCGCACAGCGATAGCTGGCGCCGGCTGTGCTCGATATCGGCGGCGTCGTGCTCGGTGAAGAACGCGATCTCGGGCGCCTCGCGCGTGAAGCCGTAATGCGTTTCGAGGGCCGGCAGGATGACCTCGCCGATCAGCCCCGGCATCTGCCCTTCCTGCGTCGCCTGCATCGCCAGGATGACGCCGACCGGCTCGGTCGCGGTGACATGGTACATATAGAGCGAGCGCGCCCACCAGGCGGGCGGCATCCGCATATTGCGGACCTCCTCCTCGGTGAGACCGGCGGCGCGGCAGAAGCGCAGGATCAGCTCGTTGTGATCGTGCGGCACGTGGCCCTCTTCGGGGATCGCCTTGAAGCCCTCCTCCTCGGCGATGTTCTCGGCGATCATCTTGCGCACGTCTTCGAGCTGGTAGAAGCGCCCGAACAACAGGCCGAAGCTGGCGATTGCGCGCTGCACGAAATGATAGTGCAAGGCCTGATAGCGGCCGAGCGCCCTGAGCGGCAGCTTGCCCTCGCCGAAGGCGAGGAAGAACGGGTGCCGCTTCGTGTGCCAGCGCTCGCGGATCGCGAGGATGCGCTCGGCGATCGGCGCGGTGGATGGAAGATCGTCGTTCGGGGCCATATCGTCACTCCCGGTGCCATTGATCGCGGCCAGCGCCGCCATTCTACCCGGCCGCCCCGGCCGGGAACAGCCATTGTGCTCGCCGCCCAGGACGCCGCTGCCGCGGCCGGTCGCGCCGCTCGGATGCCCCCGAAAAATCCGCGGCGATTGTGATCCTTATCACGCCGGCGGCGGCCGCTTGCCGGTATCTTTTTAAGGATTCTTAATGGACCGCGACCATTCGGCCCCCGTCGACCGTGCGCCGCGACGGCATCCGGTATAGGATGGCGCGATTAGGGAGAGGGGCCATGCAGAGCCCAGGCTCCGAAAGGGTCGAGCGCAAGCTCGCCGCGATCCTTGCCGCCGATATCGCCGGCTATTCGCGGTTGATGGGAGCGGACGAGGAAGGCACGCTGGCGCGCCTCAAAGCGCTGCGCCGCGAACTCGTCGATCCGCAGATCGCCGCGCATAAGGGCCGCCTCGTCAAGACCACCGGCGACGGGCTCTTGATCGAATTCGCCAGCGTCGTCGATGCCGTGCGCTGCGCGGTCGCGATCCAGGAGGGCATGGCCGGGCGCGATCCCGGCATCGCCGCCGCCGCACGCCTCGCATTCCGCATCGGCATCAATCTCGGCGACGTCATCATCGATGCCGACGACATCTACGGCGACGGCGTCAACATCGCGGCGCGGCTCGAGGCGCTGTGCGCGCCCGGCGGGATCTGCGTCAGCCGGGTCGTGCGCGACCAGGTCCGCGACAAGCTCGACTTTGCCTTCGAGGACATCGGCGAATGGCAGGTCAAGAACATCGCGCGGCCGCTGCGCATCTACCGCCTCGCCGCACAGAGCGCCCGTCCGCGCACGGGCGGCCCTGCGGCGAGCGCGCAGGCGGACGCGCCCCCGCTGGCCTTGCCCGACAAGCCGTCGATCGCGGTGCTGCCGTTTCATAACCTGAGCGGCGATCCCGAACAGGACTATTTCGCCGACGGCATGGTCGAGGAGATCATTACGGCGCTGTCGCGCATCCGCTGGCTGTTCGTCATCGCCCGCAATTCGAGTTTCACCTATAAGGGCAAGGCGGTCGACGTGAAGCAGGTCGGGCGCGAATTGGGCGTGCGCTATGTCCTCGAAGGCTCGGTCAGGAGGGCCGGCGAGCGCGTGCGCATCACCGCCCAACTGATCGAGGCCGAAACCGGCGCGCATCTGTGGGCCGAGCGTTTCGACGGCTCGATCGCAGACATATTCACCTTGCAGGACGAGGTCGCGTTCGGCGTCGTCGGAACGATCGAGCCGACCCTGCAGGCGGCCGAAATACGCCGCGCGACCGACCGGCCGACCGCGGATCCGACGGCCTATGATCTCTATCTGCGCGCCCTGCCAAACTGCTACGCCTGGGACGAAAAGCGCCTGCATTCGGCGCTCGCCCTGCTCGAACGGGCGATCGCGCGCGACCCGCATTTCGGCCCGGCGCTCGCCCTGGCGGCCGTCTGCCATCACCATTTCGACGCGTTCGGCGAGGGCGAAGATCCCGAGGCCCATCGCCGCGCGGCGCTCGCCCTCGCCCGCCGCGCCCTGCAGGCCGCACCCGGCGATCCCGGAGTGATCTGCAACGCCGCCTTCGTGTTCGGCGCGTTTGGCGACGACATCAAATCGGCGATCGCATTGGCCGAGCGCGGGCTTGCGCTGCATCCGAGCTTCTGCCGCGGCTGAAGCCTCAGCGCCTGGCTGCGGCTGTGGGCCGGCCAGCTCGACGTCGCAAGCGCGCATTTTCAGGTCGCGATCCGCCTCGACCCGCGCCACGAACGCGCGACCAGGCTGTCCGGGATCGGCCAGGCCCGATTTTTCGAGCGCCGCTTCGAGGAGGCTCTCGGCCTGTTTCTGACGGCGCTGGACGAGCTGCCGAGAAGTCCGCTGATCCACCGCTATCTGGCCGCCTGCTATGCGCATCTGGGGCGGCTCGTCGAAGCCCGGGAAATCCTCGACCGGCTGCGCGCGATCACCCCCGCCGTGCTCGAAAGCGCGACGCGCTATCGCGACCCCGGATGCCGCGAATTGTACCTGTCCGGCCTGCGCCTGGCGATGGGTGAGACATCATGACCCAAACCGCCGCCGCACCGCCTGCCGCAATGCCGGCATGATCCGGCACGGCGGCAATCCCCGCCCCGGGCACCATCCCCTTCCCCGCGACAGCATCTTCAATCGGTTAGAGGCCGAATTGGTCCCGCCGCATCGATTCGCGGCAAAAAGTGGGACTCGATTCCCGGCTTGAGCGGCGCCGTCCGCCGACGCCGTGTTCTCGCAGAGCAGACAGAATAATGCCCTTGATGGAATATGCCATAAAAATCATATTCCGATTTTGTGGACGGTCGAGCTTGCACCGGAATTCGAGGCCGAGCTTCTGGCGCTGCCGCGTGAGGTTCGCATCGAGTTACTGGCGCAGGCTCGCGTGGTGGAGCGGTTTGGCCCCATGACCGGCAGGCCGCGGGTCGATACACTGAAGGGCTCGAAGCACGCCAATATGAAGGAGCTGCGCTTCGACGCGGCAAATGGCATCTGGCGTGCCGCCTTTGCTTTCGACCCCGAGCGGAAGGCAATCCTGCTGGCGGTCGGCGACAAGAGTGAGACAAGCGAGCGGGCTTTTTATCGGCGCCTGATTGCGACCGCCGACCGGCGGTTCGACGCGCATCTCGCGCGGCTCAAGCAGCGCCGGGCACAGAAATGACGTGGAGGTTAGAATGCCGCGGACACTGGACGAGGTCATCACCTCTCTTCCCGAGGCGGAGCGCACGCGAATCGAGGCGCGGGCGCGCGAGCTCATCGCCGAGGAGATGTCGCTCCAGGAGCTGCGCAAGGCGATCGGCAAGACGCAAACGGCGATCGCCAGGCGGCTCAAGGTCGGGCAGGACGCGGTCTCGAAGCTCGAGACCCGGAGCGACATGTACATCTCGACGCTGCGCAGCGTTCTCAAGGCGATGGGCGGGGAACTCGAACTGATCGCGCGCTTTCCCGACCGGCCGCCGGTCCGGATCCAGGCGCTGGGCGTCGCTGCGCCGCGCCGCAAACGCCAGAGACGAGTCGCCACTTAGCTCGACTTTGGCCATTTTCGGCGGTTGAGAATGGGCGATCGGGCTTGAGGAAGCGGCGAAGCGAGGGCAACAATCCCCGAAAGTGAGCCTTGCCGGATGCACGCCGCCGCGGCCCTCCAGGGGGCTGCCGGCGACCGCGACTGCCCGGGCTTGCCCCGGGTTTCCGACATGCGGGCTTGCTTATCCGCCCCGCCGCCGCAGGAATGGCGGTATTGTCCCCTGTGCGGTCGGAGAACGGCGTTCTAACGGCGCCGCCACGGCCTATACTCGGCACACATGCAACGCCATCGGAGCCTTGCCATGACCCGTCCCGAACGCGCCTATCCCGATCTGCACGAGCACTTGGCCGCTCTCGAAGAGCGCGGCCTCTTGCTGCGGATCGCGCGGCCGATCGACAAGGACAGCGAACTGCATCCGCTGGTGCGCTGGCAGTTCGTCGGCGGGCTCGATGAAGCCGACCGCAAGGCGTTCCTGTTCACCAACATCACCGACGGACGCGGGAGGCGCTACGAGATCCCGGTCGTCGTCGGCGCGCTCGCCGCCAATCCCGAGATCTACAGCGTCGGCATGGGGGCGCCGGTCGAACAGATCGAGGCGAAATGGCGGCATGCGATCGCCCACCCGATCCCGCCGCGCCTGGTCGACCGGGCCGTCTGTCACGAGGTCGTTCTCAACGAGGGCGATCTCGAAGGCGAAGGGCGCGGGCTTGACCTCTTGCCGATCCCGATCTCGACCCCCGGTTTCGACAGCGCGCCGACGCTGACCGCGACCAACGTCATCACCCGCGATCCCGAAACCGGCGTGCAGAACATGGGCACCTATCGCGCCGCCCTCAAAGCCCCGGACCGGCTCGTCGTGCGCATGGCGACAAGGGTCGGCGGCGCCGGCGGCTATCTGCACTATTGCGCGCATCAGCGGCGCGGCGAGCGCTGGATGCCGTGCGCGATCGTCTTGGGCTGCCCGCCCTATGTCGCCTTTATGGGGCCGCAGAAGCTGCCGATCGGCGTCGACGAGCTGACGGTCGCGGGCGGTCTCGCCGGCGCGCCGATCGACCTCGTGCGCCCGAAGAGCGTCGATCTCCTCGTCCCGGCCGAGGCCGAGATCGTCATCGAGGGGCTGATCGACACCGAATATGTCGAGCCCGAGGCGCCGTTCGGCGAATCGCACGGCCATGTCGCGCTCGAAGAGTTCAACATGCCGATGCGGGTGACTGCGATCACGATGCGCCGCGATCCGATCATCCCCTCCTACATCAGCCAGGTCGCGCCGAGCGAATCGAGCGTCATCAAGAAGGTCGCTTACGAGCCCCTGTTCCTGGCGCATCTGCGCGATGCGCTCGGCATCCGCGGGGTCAGACGGGTGTCGCTGCACGAGAAGCTGACCGGACTGCTGCGCGTCGTCATCCTGACGCTCGAGCGCAACATGCCGCGCACCGAAGTGTGGCGCGCGCTCTACGGCGCCGCATTCTTCAAGGGCGATTGCGGCAAGATCACGATCGCGGTCAACGACGACATCGCGCCCGACAACGCCGATGCGCTGTTGTGGGCGCTCGCCTACCGCGCCAATCCGGCCGAGGACGTCGTGGTCGTGCCGCATCGCGGCCAGGGCCACGGCCCGAAGCGCGAGCACGGCGGCGAAGAGGACGCGACGCTGTTGATCGATGCGACGATGAAGGGCGACATGCCGCCGCTGGCGCTGCCGAAACGCGAATACATGGAGCGCGCCCGCGCGATCTGGCAGGAGCTGGGCTTGCCGGCCTTGCGCCCGCAGGCGCCGTGGCACGGCTATTCGCTCGGCGACTGGCTGCCGCAATGGGAGGCGGCGGCCGAACGCGCGGTCAAGGGGCTCTATCTCGAAAACGGCCGCCTGAGCGCCGCACGGCGCCGCCGCGGGCTGAAGCCCGAAACCAAGTTTCGCCCGGATCGGCCGCCGGCGGAGGGGGCGGAATAATCCGGCGGCTTGCCGCGCGCCGCACGAGGAGCCCGCAATCCTCTCCGCCTCGCGCGGCGGCGCAGCTCTCGCCCGGCGCGCCCGCGCGTCCCATATCATGCGGCGTATTGTGACTCGCCGTATCGCGTTTTCGGGGTGATTGCGCCGCCTCCACGCCGCCGGTCCGAACCCGATCCCCGAGCGCTGCGGATCGCGAAGGGAGCGGGCGAGGGATGCTGAGCGAGTGGCGGCAAGGACGGCGCGATGCCGCAAAACTGGCGGATACGGCGCGGCCGCGGCGATGGCTCTTCGGGCTGGCCGCGGCGGCGCTCGTCGGCGCCGCGCTCGCCGCCCTCCTGGCGTTTCCCCCGGCCCGTTCCCTGCACGAATTGCGCCACTGGCTGCTCGCCCTCGGACCGGCCGGGGTCGGTTTTTTCGTTCTCGCCTTTATTGCGGCAACGCTGATCCTCGCCCCCGACTGGCCGCTCGCTATCGTCGCCGGCCTCGTCTACGGGCTGTGGGGCGTGCCGGTCGTCGTTGCGGCGGCGACGGTCGCCGCCTCGCTGGCCTTTCTCCTCGCCCGCTATGTGGCGCGCGACCGGGTGCGCCGGCTGCTCGCCGCGCGGCCCAAGCTCGCCGCGGTCGATCGCGCCGTCGCCGCGCAGGGCTGGAAGGTCGTATTGCTGATGCGGCTTTCTCCGTTGGTGCCGTTCAACCTGCAAAATTATCTCTACGGCATTACCGGCATCCGCTTTGCGCATTACGTGCCGGCGACAATGGTCGGCATCGCGCCGGCCACGACGCTCTATGTCTATTTCGGCATGCTCGGCAAAGCGGCGGTCGAAGGCGGGGGCGGCGGGCCGCTGCAATGGGCGCTGCTCGCAATGGGCTTGGTGGCGACCGCCGCCGTCGCCCTGCTGATCGCCCGCAAGGCCAGGGCCGCGCTCGCCGAGAGCGAGCGCAACCCTCCCCGGGGTCCGGACCGAGCGGGGATTGCGGGGGAGGATTGCTAAGGGTTCAGCTCGCGGCCGGCAAAGCTGCGAAAAGCGTGCGGGATGCGCCTTATGTCCTGAACGAGGTCGGGCGGCACCTCGCCGACGCCGTCGCCGCGCAGGGTCAGCGAATCGACAAGCCCGCCGAAGCGTCCCGCGATCGCCGCGACGATCTGGTCGTGGCGGCCGACCGCGGCGAACAGATGGGCGACGTCGTCGGGCACTTCCGCGGCCATCTCATCCCATTTTCCCTGGCGCGACAGCGCGTGCAGCTTATGGCCGAGATCTTCGAGCCCGTGCACCGCCAGCACCGGGAAATAGGCCGGGGTCGAGCCGTAAAAGGCGACGCGCCGGCGCACCCATTCGAAACGCCGCGCCACCTCGGCGTCGTCGGCGCCGGTCGCGAGGAAGCCGCCGCCGGCGATCTCGTAATGCGCGCGCTCCCGTCCGGACTTGGCAAGGCCGGCCGCGATCCGCGGCATGATTCGATCGGTCAGGTATTTCCTTGTGCAAAAGCCATGCAATTTGACGCCATCGCACTCCTCGGCGGCAACTTTCAGCATCGCCGGACCGACCGCGGCGATCGTGATCGCCGGCGGCGGCGCGGCGATCGGCTCGGGCGTGAAATTCGGCGTCATCAATGTGAAGCGATAATGCGCGCCCTCGAAGGCGGGCTTCTCCCCGCTCCGCCAGCATCGCCAGATCGCCCGCAGCACCTGCACGTATTCGCGCATGCGCGGCGCCGGCGGCGTCCATGGCACCGAGAAGCGCCGCTCGTTATGGGCGCGCACCTGCGAGCCGAGGCCCAGCACAAAGCGCCCGTCGGTGGCGCCGGCGAGGTCCCAGCCGATCTCGGCGACCGCCATCGGCGTACGGGCAAAGGCGATCGCGACGCCGGTATGCAATTCGATGCGCTCGGTGGCGGCGCCGGCGATGGCGAGCGCGAGAAACGGATCGTGCTTGTTCTCCATCGCGACGATGCCGTCGTAGCCGGCGCTTTCGGCGGCGCGCGCCGCCCTTCCGACCCGCCTCAGATCCTCTTGCGGCACCGTCGTGAACACGCGCATCGCCCCGCTCCCGCCGTCGAGCCTATCCGATCGGCGTAGTCGGGGCGGGATAATGACACCGGCGGAAGCCGAAAAACCCATTATATCCCGGGCCGACCGGCCGATCGCGAGATATCAATCGGAACTTTTGTCTTCGGCGGCAATCTGGTCAAGCATTGCCACGGCGCTCGGGTGCAGGATCCGCCGTATTATCGCCCCGGAAGCGGAACGGCTCGATCTCTACTCCGAGGACATGCTCGAGAACCAGAAAGCTGGCACCGCTTGCGGTACCGTGCCTCCCACCTCCCCGCCGCGCCAGGGAACGCCGCCGCGCCGCCGGTTTGGCGCAGCGCTGGCCTTCCTTCGCCTGTCGCAGCCAGCCGTACAGGGTCGATCGCCTACCGCAACGCGCCGGACGTCTGCGCCCGACTGCCGTCCCGGCGCTCGCACGCCGCCAGCATGCGCTCCCGCAGATTCGCCGAGTAGGGCTTGGGCATCGCTGCCCCACCACGCCCTCAATCCCCTCACCAGCGCAGCGAGGCCCTCAACTGCATCTTCGTACCGCCGCGCAATCGCTCTCTGCGGGGTAACACGGCGATACACCGGTTCGGCCGGCAAGATCACCAACCGCCAAGCAGGTTTCATCGGGTTGATCCACAAAACCGCGCTGCCTCCCGTTCACCCCCTCCTCCGCCGTCCGGGGGCGAGGAGAAGATAAAGCGTGCGAGGCATCTGTGTACGAACCCACGAAATCCTGCTTAGAACATGATCCAGGAATAGAGCAGGATAGTATTGTTGTCGCGCGCATTGCGACCCATACCGTCGAAATTCGTGCGCGATCCGTTGAATTTATCGTATCGCGTATACTGCAGGCCGATGCGCGCGTTGAACCATGGCCAGAATCTGGGGCCGCCGTGCATGAACGGCAGATAGGCGATCTCGGCGATCCAGCCGCTGGTGTCCGGCTTTCCGCTGGCGGTGCCGTAGAGCGTCGCGTCGCTCGTGCCAAATAGCGAGAAACGCCCGCCCGTCAGGCTCCAGGTATCATCGAAGATATAGGAGAGCGAGGCGTGGAAGCTGCGCAACGTGTCGTGCGCACGCTCGGCAAGGCCGAGCGCATGGCTGGCGCCGAGATCGCGGTCCTCGTGAATCCAGCTGGCGCGGAACGTTACCGCCTGACGGCCGCTGATCCACTGATATTGGGCATCGGCACCGAGATCGATGAACGAGTCGGGGCCGGCGGCCGTCATGCGCAGGGGCCGCACGTCGCCTTCGAACCCGAACGTGCCGATCTCCAGCGAATTCTTGCCGAAGTCGCGCTCATACGCGACGCGCCAATAGGGCGCCACCCCGTCGATCGGGCTCTCGCCTGTGGCATCGACCCCGAGCAGCAGCTCGGTTTCTTTCGTCAGGCTGCGATAGCCGGACAGTTCAAAATACAGCGAGTCATCGAGAAAGCCGTAGGCGCCGGCGCCGACGACGCGTTGCGCGAAAGTCTCTTCGAGGAACGTGCTGGCGACGGGCGTCGGCGACAGCGTCGGGCTGATAAACGGAAAGCGCCAGGCCGGGGTCGTGTTCCAGACGTCCTGCACGCTCGGATTGTTGTTCAGCGTCACGCCCCACAACAGGTCATGGCCTCCCAGCTTGACGGAATTGACATAGCGGACGTCGGTGTTGTCCCAGCCGAAGCGGTGCGCGACGCCGTCATAGGTACCCTGGACGAAAGCGCCGAGATGGTCGGTGATCCTTCCTCCGGTGAAAAGACTCGCCTGCTGCAGCGCAATGTTGTCGTTCGGCCCAAAGCCCGGGGCGGCGCCGCCCGGTTGGCCAGCCACGATGTGCGTGAAGCTGGGCTGCAGCATGACCGCAAAGGCTGGCAGCGAGGATGTGCCCCCGCCGAGGGTGTAGCCGTCGAGCTTGAAGCGTCGGCCGAACGGCGTCAATTCAAGAAACGCGGTGTGGCAGCTGGCGCAGACCAGACCTGTCTGCCGGGCGTAGAGCGGCAACGCCGCGGCCGGCCGTATCGCGAGGCCGAGAGCGAATAGGATCGCAAGCAGTGCGACGCCGGTGATGGCGCCGCCGGGCGATGTTTTGCCGATCATCGGCGCGCTTCAACCGTTCTGGCTCGCCGATACGAACAGCCGGCAATATCCCTGCGGGCTGATCGGGCTTTGCACGAAACGGCACGAATCCGGCGGCACGAAATGCGCGCATAAGCCGCAGCGCTTGCCGCCGTCGGGCTGATTCCGATAGGCGACCGATCGCTGAGAGACTTTGAACTGTGCCGTCGCCGGGCCTGCCGTCGCGCCAAGAAGGGCGGCTGCGCCAGCCGCAGCCTGCAACAGCGCGCGGCGGGACGGTCGCGCAAAGGGGTTCGAGGGTTTTGCCGCCATGAGTATCCGTCCTTGCAACGGGCGATGAGGATCTCCGGGAGGCTGGTACGACCGCCGGATCCGGTCTTTACGACTCGCTGCAGGCCGCGATATTCCGCCGCTCCGAAATAAGAAATGAGAGCGGATTTTCGTAACAAATTTCACGATCATACCAAACCATTTTCGTAAATTAACAGGAAATTCATTAAGTAACAAATATTTCATTAGTATAGATACCTGATCCGTTCATACAATATTGGTGTGATTGTTGTTGGGCGGGGGGGGCCATGCCGGACGAACAAGCTGCTCTGATCGAAGCCCAGCTCCCCGGTCTGCGGCGCTTCGCCCGGGCTTTGTCGCGCGGCGATCGTGAGCGCGCCGATGATCTCGTGCAGGACGCTCTCGAGCGGGCTCTCGCCTGCCGGCAGAGACGTCGGAATGAGGGCAATCTGCGGGGCTGGCTCTATACGATCCTTTATCATCGCTTCCTCAGCGAGGAGCGTCTGCGGCGCCGCAGAGGGGCGCAATTTCATCTGATCGATGCCGGCGAGAAGGAATTGCCGGAAGTGGATGGCGGCCAATACGCGGCGCTCCGTCATCGCGATTTGCTGCGCGCATTGCGCGAATTGCCGCAGCAACACCGTTTGGTCCTGCTGCTGATTGCCGTGGAGGATCTGTCTTACCGGGAGGTGGCGCGGATTCTGGGCGTGCCGATCGGCACTGTGATGTCGCGGCTATCGCGCGCCCGGGAGCGGCTGCATCGATTTATGCTGGGTGACGAAGCCGGATCGACAGCCCGCCCGCGACCTCGCCCAGGAGTCGAAAGCGAGCGGCGACAGCGCGCTCTGAGAAAAGACGAGAACATGAATAAAACCCGCCCGCGGGAGTCGTCCCGCACGGGTCGGGCATGATGAGCCTCGTTCCCGCCGCGGCCTGCACAGAAGAGAGGACAAATCTGATGAACCGGATTGCTGAAGTTGTCGCCGCCGGCGCCGTCGCGACGATCGCGCTCGGCGGCACGATGGCCGTCACTGCCAGGGATGCGAAGGCGCAAGATTTTACCCGGCCCAATGCCTACAAAGTCACCCTTCTCGTCTCCGATCTGCCGGGCGCGGCGGTGACGGATACGCGCCTCAAGAATGCCTGGGGCGTCGCCTTTTCCCCCGCCGGCAGCCCGTTTTGGGTCAACGACAACGCCACCGGCCTGGCGACCCTTTATGCTGGTGACGGCACAATCCAAAATCTCTTCGTCAAGATCCCCTGCCCGCCCCACCCTGCGCAGGACTCGAATTGCCCGACCTCGGCGTCGCCGACCGGCATCGTCTGGAACCCGACGACGAACCCGATGACCGCGTTCCTCGTGCCGGGCACGACCCACCCGGCCGCTTTTATCTTCGCCACCGAGGACGGGACGATTTCGGCCTGGGCGGGAGGGCCGAATGCCACCATCGCCGTCGACAATTCGCAAACAGGCCCGGGCGCTGTCTATAAGGGGCTCGCCTTTGGCGTCAACGTGCACGGCGACTTTCTGTTCGCGACCAATTTCCGGGCCGGCACGATCGACGTCTTCGACCATAACTACAATGCGGCCAACGATAAGCTCGACGGCAATTTTGTCGATCCCGACATTCCCGCCGGTTTTGCCCCGTTCGGCATCCAGAACATAGACGGCGACTTGTTCGTCACCTATGCCAAGCAGAACCCGTCGAAGCACGACGACGTCGCCGGGCCGGGCAACGGTTTCGTCGATGTCTTCGACACCGACGGCCATCTGCTGCGCCGGCTCGTCAGTCGCGGTCCGTTGAATTCGCCCTGGGGTATGGCGCGGGCCTCTTTCGCCTTCGGCCGGTTCAGCGGCGACATCCTGATCGGCAATTTCGGCGACGGCCGGATCAATGTGGTCACCGGCCAGGGCTCCGAGCTCAAGCAGCTCAAAATGCCGAACGGAAAGCCGTTGGCGATCGACGGGTTGTGGACGCTGACTCTGGGTGGCGGGGCAAAATCCAGCCCTGACACACTGTACTTCACCGCCGGCCCGAACGGCGAGATGGACGGCTTGTTCGGCACAATCGTGCCCGCCGGTGCCATGCATGGCAACCGGTAAGGCCGCGCCGCGCCGCCGGTCGTGCGACCTCCCCACGGCGACCGGCGGCGCGGCGGTTTCTACGAGAGCGGGCGCGGCAACAGCGCGCCGGCCGGAACATCGCGCTGCGTATCGCCGGAAGCCGGTGCGCAGAGCGGAAAATGCAGCGCGACCCGCAATCCGGGAAAGTTGTCCGACAGCTCGATGCGGGCGCCGTGCCGATGGGCGACGGCGGCTACCAGGCTGAGCCCGAGCCCGTTCCCCGGACTGCTGCGGCTCTGTTCGAGGCGATAGAAGCGTTTGAGGACATTTCCCCGCTCTTCGGGCGGGATGCCCGGACCCCGATCGGCGACCGCAATCGTCGCGCCGGTCTCGGTATGCCCGACCGCGACCCTCACCTCCCCGTTGCGCCCGCCATACTTGATCGCGTTGTCAATAAGATTGGCGAAGGCGTCGAACAGCAGATCGCGGTCCCCGAAAATGCGCACGCCCTCGATCTCCGGGGCGCACAGCCGTATCTCCGCCTCCTCCGCCACGGGCTCGAACAATTCGACGACCTCCCGCGCAAGGGCGCCCAGATCGATCTCGCGAAACCCTTCGCCGCGGTCCTGGACCTCGATGCGGGAGATGCGCAACAGCGACGAAAACGTCTTCAGAACCCCGTCCAGTTCGGCGATCGCCCGACCGAGTAACGCCGGATATTCGTCGGGCGCGGGCGGGTGGTGATAGGCCTTTTCCAGGCGCCCGCGCACCCGCGTCAGCGGCGTGCGCAGGTCATGCGCCAGATTGTCCGAGACCTGCCGGTTGGCCTCCACCAGTTCCTCGATGCGGGCCAGCATCGCGTTGAGATTCTTGGCCAGCTCGTCCCATTCGTCGCCGGTGCCGCGCAGCGGAATCCGCTGCCCGAGCCCGGAGCGCATGATTTCGCGGCTCGCCTTGTTGATCGCCTCGATGCGCGAAACCGAGCGCCGCGAGGTGGAAATGCCGGCCGCGACCGCGAGCAGAACGAACAGGCCGGCCGCCAAGCCGAGGGCGAGCGCGATCGCGCCATCGAAATGTTCGAAATCATCGAGGCTGCGCCCGACGAGCAGGCGATCGCCGCCCGGCAAGGTCAGATAGGCCACTCGCGTCTTCGCCCCGCGTCCCCGCTGCGGGACGGGGATGTCGAGGCGGCCGCGCTTCCCCGGCAAAGCTTTCGGCCAGGCCGCAAGATTGCCGGCGAGGGGAGCGAGGGAGCGATCCACCAGCAGATAGATCCAGTCGCTGAAGCGGCCGTCGTCTATGCGACGCCCGATCTGCGCCGCCAAAGGAGCCGGACCGCCCCGGGAATAGGCGCCGACCAGCAGCGCCTGTTCGGCGCTGATGTCGCGCTCGATAACTTCATGGGTAAAGGATACGGCCGACCAATAGACATAAGCAAAAAGCCCGAGGACGGCCCCACCGACCACTCCGATATAGATCGCCGCCAGTTTGAGAGTCGAAGACCGTAACGTCTTATCGAGGAGCACGGAGGCAAAATCCGACGCCGCGGACGGTATGGATCAGCGGGTAGTTCTGACCGTGGTCGAGTTTGCGGCGCAGGCGACCGACATAGACGTCGATGACGTTGGTCATTGGATCGAAATGCAGGTCCCAGACATGCTGCAACAGCATGGCGCGGGACACGACCTCGCCGGCGTTGCGAACCAGATATTCGAGCAGCCGGAACTCGCGCGGCAACAGCTCGATGACCCGACCTTGCCGGCGCGCCGTGCGCGATAACAGATCCAGCTCCAGATCGCCGACGCGCAGCAGCGTCTCCTTGGCCACGACGGCGCTGCGTCGCGCCAGCGCATCGACCCTGGCCAGCATTTCGGCGAAGGCGAAGGGTTTGACGAGATAGTCGTCGCCCCCGGCGCGCAGCCCGCGGACGCGGTCGTCGACTTCGCCGAGCGCACTGATGATCAGGGCCGGGGTGGCAACGCCCTTCTTCCGCAAATGCCGAATGACCTCGATGCCATCGATCCCGGGCAACAGCCGATCGACGGTCATCACCGCATAATCGGCGGCGTCGGCAAGGCGCAAGGCGGTCGCGCCGTCACCGGCGAGATCGACCTGATAGCCGCCCCCCTCCAAGCAATCGACAAGCTGGCCGGCCGTTTCCCGGTCGTCCTCGATGACGAGGATGCGCCGCGCCGCTTCGGTCAAGTCCGGACCCTCCTATGGTTTGCCACCCTCGACCCTCGCCCGCCCAGAAACCCGGCAAGCGAGACCGCACGACCTGTCGCTCTCCGGTAGAGATACACCATCCGCCAAGGCCCAAAAACTAACATCAGAGTCAGAAATCGGATGAGGGATGCGACGATTTCCGCCGCTTCCGCTTTGGCCGCGACGATTTCCGGTTCGGGTTCCACGACGATTGGCGCTGACAATCGGCCGCGGGGCTTTCCGCGCGTTACCAATCCCATCGCTCAGACGGGGATCGGGGACGGCGCTTCACTTTCCTCGACCGCCTGCCACCCTCTGGTCGTCACTGACCGATGGGGCGGTGGCGTTGTGGGCAACGCAAGCTCCGTCCACCACCGGTAGCCGCGTCCGCCGGACAATCGTCTGCAGCAGCCATGGAGCGCGCCTCGCGAGGCCGATCGGCACCATGCTTCCCATCCGGTTCGCGCCGACCCGGGAAATGGCGTCGGCCACCCATATGGCAAGCGCCGCCCGATGCCACATGTCGGCCAGTAGGCGGCCGGCGCGCCGCCCCCGACAAATGTGCCCGGCCGCCGCGACGGCGGAAGGGAGGGCGATGGCCAGCCCGTCGCCGGTGAAGGGCGGGTATGGGCAAGCCGGTCGCCGGTAAAGCAGAGCCTCGGCCCCGGATGATCCGCAGTGAGGAGAGCCGCCGGCGGGAGCAGACGACGGCGCACGGCTTTCCCGACAGGCGGCGCGGCGCCCGTCGAGCGTCGGGCGAGACCGGGAACCGTTGCTGTCAGAAAATCGCGCAGCGGGTTCCAGCCGGAGCCGATACCGGCCACCACGCTTGCGGGCGGCAGCAGACAGAGGTTCGCGACACCGTCTTTGACGAGTTCGAGGCCGGCGCAACCGCGCTCGCAAAGAAACGGTCCGATCTGCCCGGCAAGCGCGCGCATGATCGCGCCCGGAAGCCGCAAATGCATGTTGAGGCCGACCAGTGAGCCGTCTCGCCCGTCGGCCATCCCGCGCAGCACCCGTTTTCCGGTGGCCAGAACGAGGATGCGGCAGCGGATGGTTTCGTCGCTGCAGCGCAATTGCCAGCCGGTCTTCAGCGGCGCCGCGGCGCTGCAGCCGGCCGGCTCCAGAGCGAGAGCCGATCGACCGGCGGGGCGCCGAGCGCCCGCAGATCGATGCTGAGACGCATCAGGCATGCCTCCGTCTCGACGCTGAGAAACTCGCTGCAGACTTTGTGCCGGGGTACTGCGGCACGTTCGAGCAACAGCACCTCCCGTCCCGCTGCCGCGAGCGCGCAGGCGGTCGCCGCGCCGGCCGGTCCGTCCCCGAGGACGGCGATATCGACCGAAATCATCGCAACCGTCCGATTAGGTAGCGGAACAGGAACCAGCGGACCGTCACGCCGTGACGCGGGTGCCGGCCTCGTCGAGGCGCGCCTGCCATTCGAGCAGGTCAGCGCCCGGGTAACCGAGATCTGCCCGTCGGCGATGATCGTGGGGTGGAGGTTCGCGAGTTTGCCGGCGAGGCCGATGAGGGCATCGGGCAACGGATGCCGCTGCAAGTCGCAAACAAACCAGCCTCGCCTCGCCGTCCGTTCCATCCACCCCAGCAGATCGACGATGGCGCGATCCGCGAGGTGATGTGCAAGGAGAGTGCTGACGATTAGATCGACCGGCGCCGTCGGGCGGAAGCGCAAGAGGTCGGCGACCGCGAAATCGATCTGGTCGCGCTCGTCCGTCGCTATCCGGGCGATGCGGATGATCTGAGGATTGCGGTCCATGCCGCGCAGGACCCCGGCGCGTGCCGGGGTCGCGATCGGGTTCCTCGAGCCCCTCTGCCGCCTCGCTGCGCTGCGCGAAATCTCGGTGGATCCAGGAAGAGGCGGCTTTGCCGGCGTTCATCGCGGCATCTGGAACATCATCGTCTCCGCCGCGATGCCGGGACCGAAGGCCATCGCACATCCGGTCCCGGCCGCCCCCCGGTCCATCATTTCGCGCAGCACGAACAGGACGGTCGCCGACGACATGTTGCCGTAGTCGTGGAGAATGCGGCGCGACCACGTGAGGGCGTCCGGTGGCAGCGCGAGCCCCGCCTCGACGGCATCGAGCACGCTGCGCCCGCCGGGGTGGATCGCCCACAACGAGACGTCGCTGCGATCGCCCTCCGGCAGCACTGCAGGCCGCCCGCGAAGATGCCTGACGATCGCGCTCGGCACCTGTCCCGACAGGGACATCGCGAAGCCCCGGGCGCCGATATGCCAGGTGATATGGTCGGCGGTCGCCGGCAGCACGGCGCTGCCGAACCCCGCGATCGCGATGCCGAATGGCCGGTCGCTGACCACGGCGGCGGCGCAGCCGTCGGCAAAGTGCAGGAACGAGAGCAGCTCTTCCAGGCGGCCGCTCTCCTGCAGATGCAGGCTGCACAGCTCGACGGCCACGACCAGGACGCGCGCATCCTCGTGCGAGCGCACGATGTGCCGGGCGAGCCGCAGCGCCGGGATTGCAGCCGAACAGCCCATGAACCCGACGATCGTCCGCTCGACCGTTGCCGCCAGGCCGAGTTGCGCCGCCAGTTGCAAATCGAGACCTGGAGCGGCGAAACCGGTGCATGAGGCGACGATCAGATGGGTGATCTCGGCGGCTGCGCAGTCGAGGCCGAGGTTCGCCACCGCGCGGCACGCGAGCGGCAGCGCTTCCCGATCGTAACGCGCCATCCGCTGCGCCGTATCGGGGAACCTGCCGCGCCGGTAAAAGCCATCGGCATCGAGCAAGGAGGGGTCGGCGCTGGGAGGAAGACATGTGAAGCGGTGCCCGATCCCGCAACGCTCGGCCATGCGTGCGAAGACCTGACGTTGCCGCCTATCGGCGAGCAGCGACGGCGCGAATTCGACGAACTTGCGATGAAAGTCGTGGTCCGGAACGGCGCATCCGATCCGGTTAATGAAGGTTTTGCCTGGGTGTTGCCGCATCCCACAGCACAACCCTTCGCTTCGTAATCCTTCGGTGTCACCGAAACGACCGGCATCCCGGAAGACAACTGGAATAAAATCTGTCATCAGCCTGGTGTAATTTTCGTAAATACGAGATCAGAAATGTATAAATCCGGACCATGTTCGGCAAATGAATTAATGTTTACTTTTTGAATTGAGAGTTATTTTTGTGTATTACGGGTCCAATACGAAGCTTGATGATCACGATGCGATCGGCGTGAAACCGCCGTTGCGAGGAGCGCGGCAACACAGCAATCTCCCTCAACCCTATCCGAGGGTCGGGCTCGCCCTCGGAGACACGCCACGCCGGATCGAAAGAGCGTGGCAATGCCGCGAGGAGAACACTATGCCGCGCACCATCGCCATCGGGCTCGGCCTGATGGAATTCCCGTTCGACGGCGCCGCCGGGTTCTGGCGCTGGGTCGATCTGTGCGAACAGGGCGGGGTCGATTCGCTGTGGCAGACCGACCGCATCATCAGCCGTGAGCCGATCCTCGAGGCGGTCAGCGTGATGGCGGCGCTCGCCGGCCGCACCCGCCGCCTCAAATTCGGCGTCAACGTGCTCTCGCTGGCCTTTCGCGATCCGGTCCTGGTGGCCAAGCAATGCGCGACGATCGACGTATTGTCGGGGGGCCGGCTGCTGCCCGCTTTCGGCATCGGCAGTCCGCTGGCGCCGGAATGGCGCGCGCTCGCCCTCGATACGCGCACGCGCGGACGCCGCACCGACGAGGCGCTCGAGATTATCAGCCGCCTGTGGCGCGAGGATGCGGTCGATTTTGCCGGCGCGCATTTCCGCTTGCACGGCGCCGCGATCATGCCGAAGCCGGTGCAGAAGGATCTGCCGATGTGGATCGGCGGCTCCTCGCCGGCGGCGATCCGGCGCACCGCGCGCTTCGGCACCGGCTGGCAGGCGGGCTCGGAGAGCCCGGCCGAGGTCGCGCCGGTCATCGCCCAGATCCGCGCCGCAGCGGCCGCCCTGGGTCGCGCGATCGATGCGGATCATTACGGCGCCGGCATCCCGTTCCGCTTCGGCCGGGCCGACGATCCCGGCCTTATTCGCCTGTTCGAGGCCTATCGCAAGCGCACCGGGCGCGACCCGCACGCGCATTTCGCGATCGGCGGGGCCGCCGAGATCGTCGACAGCATCGCCCGATACGTCGAGGCCGGCATCTCGAAGTTCATCCTGCGGCCGGCGGCGCGCGGCGACGACGACGTGCTGGCGCAGACCCGCCGGCTGATCGAGGAGGTCCTGCCCGTGGTCGCCGCGCGCTGGCCGCGACGGCGACAGCCGGCGGCCTGACTAGGCGGGCCAGTTCGCGCGCCCCCACGCGCACAGATTGACGAACCCGTCGCCGCCGGCGAACACGTTGTCGTTGCGCGTCGAGAACAGCGGCTTGTACTCGCTCTCCTGGCCGCTGACCACGCCGACGATGCGCGGATCGGTGCCGTTGTTCCACCAAGCAAAGCAGGGCCCGCCGGAATTGCCGAAGTAGAGATCGCAGTTCTCGCTCTCGAGCTCCTCGCCGCCGTTGCTGTCGCCGTCGGTGTCGTTGATCGTGAAGCCCTGCTGGAAGGCGGGCTCCTCGGCGTTGTCGATGTCGCCGGGATAGCCGATGTTGCTCCATACCGGCAGATCGTTCCAATCCGAGGAATAGCTGTTGTAGCCGAAATAGCCGAGCGCAGACCCGAGCGGCTCGTACAACTGCAGGATGGCCCAGTCATAGCCGGTGACATTGCCGTGCACGTCGTAGCCGCGCGCGTCGGAGACGTAGGATTCGACCCCCGCGCCGAACAGCGAGGTGCCGTTGAAATAGGCGGGGACGAACCTGATCCACCATGGCGAATCGCCCCACGGCACCATGTGGCCGGCGGTGATGACGAGGCGATCGCCGATCAGGGCTCCGGTGCCGCTGAAGCCCCGGTTGTTGAAGATGCGGCCGACCAGCCCCCAGGGCCAGGAATCGTCCTCGAAGGCGTGCCGGGCGCTGTCATAGACCCAGAGCGGCTGCACGCGGCGCCCGTCGAAGCGGCGCGCCAGCGGCGCCGAGCTTCCCAAGATCAGGCGCGGCATCGGCAGCGCGTCGATCCAGTCGGGCCGATAGGACGTGAAAGAGACCGTCTCGTCGACCTCGGCCAGAAACCGCTCCGGGGCGTGCCGCTCGAGCGTGCGGCCCGCGCGCGCACCCCGCAACGCCCGGTCGACCGGCACGCCGATCCGCCAGACATGGCGCCCGGCGTGCCGGCCCTCATGCTCCAGCGCTTCGACATGCACCTCCGGCCGCCCGTTCGCGTCCGTCTCGACATAGAGGAAACGGGCGCGCGCCATCCTTTGCAGGCTCTCCGGAAGCTCGCCGGTCCCGAGCACGGCGCGGCGCGCGCGGAGCTTGGGGAGCGGGGTCGGGGCGTGGCGATCGCCGATAAAGCGATGCACGGCCATGATGATCCTCCTTCCTCGGCGTTGACGGGGCGGCCGGCGGGCCGGCTCTGCGAGACCCGACCGTGCGTTCCCCACCAGCGCAGCATAGCGGCGGCGAGCCGGCGCCGCTGTGAGCGCGGTCACGTTCGCCGCGATTTTCGGGACCGGCGCCGCCGCCGCTGCGCGGTCACCGGCGGATCAGGAATTCGGCGGCCGGCCGCCGCTGTTCCCAGCCCTGCCGCGCCAGTTCGGGCACCTCCTCCGCCGCTTGCGGAAAGCCGAGGCAGAAATAGCCGATCAGCTTCCAGGCCGCGGGCACATCGAGGATCGCGGCGATCGCCGCCGGGTCGAGGATCGACACCCAGCCCATGCCGATCCCCTCGGCGCGGGCCGCCAGCCACAGCGTGTGCGCCGCCGCCACGGCCGAATAGGCCAGCGTCTCGGGCATCGTCAGGCGGCCGAGCCCCTTGCCCTGCGCCGTCGCATAATCGGCAAAGACGGCCAGCTGCACCGGCGCCTCGGCAAGCCCGGCAAGCTTCAGCCGGGCGTAGCTGGCCCGATGTTGCGGCTTTTGCGCGCACAGCGCGGCGCGGTTGCACTGCGCAAAATTGGCGCGCACGGCGGCGCGGCGCGCCGGATCCTCGACGCTGACAAAGCGCCAGGGTTCGCTCAACCCCACCGAGGGCGCAAGGCGGGCGAGGCCGATCAGCCGCTCGAGCGTGCCGGCGGGCAGCGGGTCGCGGCGGAAACGCCGCACGTCGCGTCGCCACGCCAGCAGCGCTGCAAGGCGGGCGCGAAAGGCGCTGTCGAACAGGGGGGCGGAGAACATGGCCGGCTCACCGGGAGGGGGCCGCACTATAGGGCAGGGCGCGGTCGGGCGACACCGTCGCCGCCGCTGATCGGGCAGTCTTCGTCCGGAACGATTGATTTCTTGCCGCCGCCCCTTTAGAGAGGCGCCGCGGCCGCCTGCGTCCCCATCGTCTAGAGGCCTAGGACACCGCCCTTTCACGGCGGCAACACGGGTTCGAATCCCGTTGGGGACGCCAGATCCGTCAAGGGATTGCAAGAGGCCTGCGGGCAGAATTCGGGCATATCGGAAACTATACGGAATAGATGTCCCGGATGCGGGCGGCGTCCTGCGGATCGCCCGCGAACTTGTACGGGCAGAAAGATGGGCCGGTTTCAGGATCCGGCTGAAAAGCCGCAGAAATCCCGGGGAGCTGGCGGAAGAGGCAGGAGTCGAACCTACCGGGGACGCCCAAGCGCCCCCCAACGGGTTTGAAGCCCGCGCGCCCCACCGGGGACGATACTCTTCCCGCGGCTCATTCGAACAGCGCGCCGCCGCCGCGCAACGCCATGCGGACATCGCCGACGCGCCGCGTCGCCCCAATCTTATCAAGAAATTCGAGGATCTCTATCGTAAGATTGCGGCCGACGCCGGAACGGTCGCGGAACGCCGCCGCGGTGAAGGCGCCGCCGGGCGAGGCGGCGGCCAGCTCACAGGCGATGTCGGCAAGAGCGGCCAGGGTCTGCGGCAGGAAATACCGGTTGTCGGTGACTTTGGCGACCCGCCCGCAGCGTTCGGCGCGGGCGAGACAGCGCGCGACGACGGCGGTCTCGACGCAGAGCGCGGCAGCCAGCTCTCGTACCCGCGGCGGGCGCAGCCCGCCGGCCGCCAGCAGCGGATAGAGACGCGCCCACAGCCGCTCGTCGGCGGCGGCAAGCCGCGGCCGATGCTCGCTAAGATGCCAATAGGGGCCGGTGCGCCGCACGCGCCCGGCGGCGGCCAGCGCCGCCAGCACCTCCGCCAATACGGCTTCCGGAGCCTCGCCGGCAAGACGCGCCGACAGTTCCAGCCGCGACGGGCCGAGCCGGTCGGGCTCGTCCTGGTGGAAGCGCGCCAGCGCCGCGATCAGCACGTCGCCGAGGGCGGCAAAGCGCTGCGCGCTGACGGCGTAGGCGGGCGGCCTGCCGACAGGGCGGCGGCGGTCGTCGGCGAACAGCGCGGAAAATTCGTCCGGCGCCAGATTGCGCGCCAGCGCAAACCGCGCCAGATCGACAATCCCTTCGAGCGCGAGGCGGCGGTCGAGCGCGAGCGCCGGATCGGGCTCCGCCATCGCCGCCAGGACCGCCAGCCGCGCCGGCGTGCGGCGGCCGCGGCGCGGCGCAAACGGGTCGACGACCCGCCCGCCGGCCAGCGTGTGGCAGGCGGCATGATCGCGCAGCACGACGCGGTCGCCGCAGAGCGCGCCGATCGGATGCGCGAGATCGACCTGCGCAAAGCCGCTCTCGCCGGGGGCGATCGGGGCGCCGCTCAGAACGGCGAGACGGCCGACGACATCGGCGGTGCCGAGATGGAGATGCACCGGCAGGCCCTCCTTCAGCGGCGCCGGGGCGAGCGGCGAGGCGCGCAGCCACAGATCAAGCCGCCCGCTCGGGGCATGCCGGGCGGCGTCGACGAGCCAGTCGCCGCGGCGCGGCCCGGCGCCCTCGGGAATGGCGCCGGCCAGATTGACGGCGCAGCGCTCGCCGCAAACCGCGCGCGCGACCGGGCGGTTCCGGGCGTGCAGGCCGCGCACGCGCAGCTCGACGCCGCGCGGGCTCAATACCACGCGATCGCCGGGCGCAACCACGCCGGCCGCGACCGTGCCGGTCACGATAAGGCCGATGCCGGGGAGCGTGAAGGCGCGGTCGATCGGCATGCGGAACAGGCCGGAGACGGCCGCCGCCGCCCGCGACTGCGCCGCCGCGCGGGCGCGTTCCCCGAGATGCCGCATCAAGGCCGGCAGGCCCTCGCCGGTGCGGCTTGAGACCGCAAAGACCGGGCTTGCGGCAAAGCCCGCCGCGGCCAGCAATGCACGCAGCTCGGCGGCGACCGCCGCGGCGCGCGGCGGCGGCACGCGGTCGATCTTGGTGACGACGCCGGTGATCTCGCCGACCCCGATCAGCGCGAGGATGTCGAGATGTTCATGGGTCTGCGGGCGCGGCCCGTCATCGGCGGCGACGACCAGTAGGACCCGGTCGATGCCGAGCACCCCGGCCAGCATGTTGGGCAGAAAGCGCTCGTGCCCGGGCACGTCGACAAAGCCGATCTCGCCGCCGTCGGGCAGGCCGGCATAGGCAAAGCCGAGATCGATCGTCATGCCGCGCCGCTTCTCTTCGGGCAGGCGGTCGGCGTCGATGCCGGTCAAGGCGCGCACCAGCGCCGTCTTGCCGTGGTCGATATGGCCCGCCGTCGCAAGGATCATGCCGTGTCCGCGGCAAGCTGTTCGAGCTGGTCTAAAAAGGCCGCCTCGTCCTCGAGACAGCGCAGATCGAGCAGCACCGTCCCGCCCTCGATGCGGCCGATGACCGGGATCGGCAGGGCGCGCAGGCGGCGGGCCAGCGCCATGGCGGCGTCGCCACGGCGCGCGCCCGCGCTCTCCGTCGGCGCCGGGCCGGGGCCCGAGGGCCGCAAGGCGAGAGCGGTGCTCGGCAGCAGCGCAACCGGCAGGGCGCCGCTGCCGATCTGGCTTTTGGTCGCGACCACGGACACCGTGGCAAGCCCGGCGAAAGCGCGCGCGACCGCCGGCAACAGCCGCGCCGCCAGCGCCGCGATCTCCTCGGCCGGGCGGGTCAGCAGGCGCAGCGCCGGCAGGCGCGCGGCAAGGCGGTCGGGATCGGCGTAGAGGCGCAATACCGCCGCCAGCGCGGCGAGGCGGATCTTGTCGAGCCGCAAGGCCCGCCGCAACGGGTTTCGGGCAAGCCTGGCGATCAGATCGGCGCGGCCGGCGATCAGACCGGCCTGCGGTCCGCCCAGCAATTTGTCGCCGCTGAAGGTCACCAGATCGGCGCCCGCCGCCAGCGCCTCGGCGACGGTCGGCTCGTGCGGCAGGCCCCAGCGCCGCAAATCGACGAGGGCGCCGCTGCCGAGATCCTCGACAAAGGGCAACCCGTGCCGGTGGGCGAGCGCGGCCAGCTCGCCCGCCGGCACGGCGGCGGTAAACCCGGTGATCGCGTAATTGCTGGTATGCGCCTTTAGGATCAGCCCGGTCTCGGGACCGATCGCCGCGGCGAAATCGGACAGATGCGTGCGGTTGGTCGTGCCGACCTCAATCAGCCGCGTGCCGGCGCGCGCCATGATCTCGGGCAGGCGGAACGAGCCGCCGATCTCGATCAGCTCGCCGCGCGAGACGATCGTCTCGCGCCCCAGCGCCAGCGTGTTCAGCGCCAACACCAGCGCCGCGGCGTTGTTGTTGACGACGAGCGCCGCCTCGGCGCCGGTCAGCCGCGCCAGCCAGCCCGCGACATGGTCGTCGCGCTCGCCGCGCCGGCCGCTGTCGAGATCGTATTCGAGCGTCGAGGGCGCGCGCATCGCCGCCGCGGCCGCCGCGATCGCCTCCTGCGGCAAGGGCGCGCGGCCGAGATTGGTGTGCAACACGGTGCCGGTCAGGTTGAAAACCGGGCGCTGTGAAGGCTGCATCAGGCGGGCGAGCGCCGCCGCGCTGTCGACCAGGATCTCCTCGGGCGTGGCGGCCGCGCCGGCGCGGCGGCGGGCGGCGAGGGCGGCGCGCACCGCATCGCGCACGAGGGCGCGCCCGTATTCGGCGATCAGCGCCGCCGCGCCGGCCGCATGCAGGACGCGGTCGACCGCCGGCAGGCCGGCCCGGCCCGCGCGCGCGGCCGCGCCGGATGCACCCCCTTCCGTCCGCAGGGAGGGATCGGGGCGGGGGTCAGGCCCGTTCGTCGCGGCGGATGGCCTGTTGCGACCTTGCACGGGTCTGCGTTGCATGTCTTCGCCGCCTGACCGCTCAGCGGCCATCGCCAACATTGCCGGCAGCGGCATGCCCGGCCCGCCAGGCCGGGGCTTCGGGCGGCGGCCGGACCGGGTCGGGACGGCCGGGCATAAGCCGGATGCGCGGCTCCGAACCGGCCAGCGGGGTGACGGTGCCGATCACGGCGGCGCGATAGCCGAGCGCGCCGAGTTCGGCAAGGCAGGCGGCCGCCTGCTCGGCCGGCACGCCGGCGAGCAGCCCGCCCGCCGTCTGCGGGTCGATCAGCAGCGAGAGGAGCGGGCTGTCGCCCGCCTCCGCCCCGGTCTCGAGGGCCGCCAGCGCCGCCCGGTTGGCCGCCGCGAGCGAGCTCGCAAGGCCGCGGGCGAACAGCTCCAGCGCGCCGTCGAGGGCGGGGATCGCGGCCGCGTCGAGCACCGCATCGACGGCCGAAGCGCGCAGCATTTCGAGCAGATGGCCGAGCAGGCCAAAGCCGGTGACGTCGGTGCAGGCGGCGGCGCGATGCGCGAGCAGACAGGCCGAAGCCTCGCCCGCCGATTGCACCATCGCCGCGACCGCGCCCGCGACGCTGCGCGCCGGCGCCAAACCGCGCGCGGCGCCGGCAAGAATGACGCCGGTGCCGAGCGGCTTGGTCAGGATCAGCCGCTGGCCCGGCTCGAGGCCGCCCTTGCGCAACAGCCGCCCGGCCAGCGGCCGCCCGGTGACGGCAAAGCCGAGCGCCATCTCGGCCCCTTCGGCGCTGTGCCCGCCGATAAGGGCCGCGCCCGCCGCTTCGAGCACCGCGATCCCGCCCTTCAGCATGTGAAAAAGATCGTGTTCGACGATCTCCGGCCGTGCCGGCGGCAATGTGGCGATCGCCATTGCCGCCTCGGGCACGCCGCCCATCGCATAGATGTCGCCGAGCGCATGGTTTGCCGCGATGCGGCCGAACAGATAGGGATCGCCGACCATCGCGCGAAAGAAATCGACGCTTTGCAGCAGCGGCGGCATGCCCGGAAATTGCAGCACCGCGGCATCATCGGGGGCGGACAGACCGAGCGCGATGGCGGCATGGGCCTGCAGCCGCGCCCGCGCCAGCGCTCGGGCGAGCACCGGCGCCGGCACCTTGGCGGCGCAGCCGCCGCAGCGCATCTCCTCCTCCTCGGGCTCCTGCGCCATGACCGGCAATTGCTGATAGCGCCGCATCCAGCGCCGGTCGATCCAGTCCTTGAGCCGCCACACCCAGCGCCCCTCGGCGACAAACCATCCGCGCGCGGCGAGCGCGTATTTTTCACCGGTTCCGATCAGGGCGAGCGCGCGGCGCTGCGGCACCGCGCGCATAAGCGGCCGGCCGGTCAGCGCCCGCCGCAGATTGGCGGCCAGCGGCGGCCCCGCGCGCACCGCGAAGACCCCCGCCTTCGCGCGCGGATGGCCCCTCATTGCGGCGATGTCGCCGGCCGCGAAGACGCGCGGATCGCCCGGCGAGCGCAGCGTCTCGTCGACCACGATGAAGCCGTTCGGGTCGAGCGGCAGGCCGCTGTCGGCGAGCCAGGGCGCCGCGCCCGCCGCGGTCACCCACAGCGCCTCGTCAAACGCGATCCGCCGGCCGTCGGCGCAGACAAGCCTGTGCGGCTCGACGCGCACGACCGCATTGCCGCTGACCAGCGCGATGCCGCGCGCGGCGAGCAGACGCTCGCAGCGGCGCGCGAGGCGGCGGCTGTGCGCGGGCAGCAGCGCCTCGCGCGTGACCAGCGTCACCGACAGCCCGGCCGCAAGCAGGGGTCGCAGCCGGTGTTCCGCCGACAAGGCCAGCTCGACCCCGCCGGCGCCGCCGCCGACGATCGCCAGGCGCAGCCGGTCAAGGCCGCGCACCCGCGCCAGCAGCGCCTCCCAGCGCTCCGCGAAACGGTCGATCGGCTTGACCGCGATCGTATGGCGGGCGGCGCCGGGGACATCGTCGACGCGCGGCGCCGAACCGATATCGATCGACACCAGGTCGTAGCGGATCGGCGGATGGGCGCGGCACAACACCTCTCCGGCGGCCCGGTCGAGGCCGATCGCCTCGTCATGCACGAGGCGCGCCCCGGCAAATTGCGCAAGCCGCCCGAGATCGATGTGGCAGCAGGCAAACGGATAATGCCCGGCGACATAGCCCGGCAGCATGCCCGAATAGGGGGTCTCAAGATCGCGGGTGATCAGCGTCACGCGCACGCCCGGCAGCGGGCGCATGCCCCAGCTCTTCAACACATGCACATGGGCATGGCCGCCGCCCACCAGGACCAGATCCCGCGCGATCGCAACCGCTTGCCGCATCCTTGCCACTATGCCCGAAGCGCCGGCGGAAAACGAGCCGGCAGGCGGCCCCGCGCGCCGATACCGTCCGTCAAGGATTGCCCTGTAATATGGCGGCCATCCCTCGCCCTCCGGCGCAGACCGATGAGAACGCACCGCCTGCTGTCCGCGATCGCCGGCATCGCGCTCGCCCTGTTCCCCGCCCCGCCGCGGCCGGCCGCCGCCGCCGCCGCCCCGCCCCGCCCGCTCTTTCTGTGGCGGGTCACGGGCGCCAAGGGAACGGTTTTCCTGCTCGGCTCGATCCATGCGGCGACGGCCGATTTCTATCCGCTGCCGCGGCCGATCGAGAAGGATTTCCGGAAATCCTCGGTACTGGTCGAGGAGATCGACCTGAACCGGCAGGATCCGGCCGCTCTGCGCCGGCTGATGCTGGCCCGAGGGCTCTACCCGCCCGGCGACAGCCTCGACCATCACATCTCCGCCGAAACCAAGCGCGCCTTGCAGCGCTATCTGCAGCGGAGCGGGCAGAGCCCGGCCCTCTTCGCCCGGATGAAGCCGTGGCTCGCCGCCATCCTGATCAGCGGCTCGACGATCGCAGCCGGCGGCATCAGCGGCAAATACGGGATCGACGCGCATTTCGCGCAGGAAGCGGCGGCCCTGCACAAGCCGATCGAGGCGCTGGAAGGCGCCCGCTTCCAGCTCGATCTGCTCTCGCACCTGCCCGAGAGATTGCAGGAGGCGATGCTGCTGTCGTCCCTGCGCGCGGTGCAGAGCGCGACGCGCGAGGTCGAAACCCTGCTCGCCGCCTGGCGCGCCGGCGACGCCCGCCGGATCGCGCGGATGATCGCGCATGAGGAGCGCCGATATCCCCTGCTGAAGCCGCTCTACGACGAGCTGCTGCCGGACCGGAACCGCGCGATGGCAAAACGGATCGCGGCCTATCTCGACACCCCGAAGACCTATTTCGTCGTGGTCGGGGTCGGGCATCTGATCGGCGATCGCGGCATCGTCGCCTTGCTGCGCGCGGATCACGACAAGGTCGAGCGGATCGACGCCCGGTGAGGCGGCCTACGGCCGGCGGTCGGGCCGGGGGGAACGGCGGCCCTCCTCGCCCGGGGCAAGACGCCGCTCAAGGCGCGCCTTCTCGCTTTCGAGCAGGCGGATGCGATCGCGCAGGCGCAGATGGCGCGCCGCGATCAGCCGCCCCTCGATGACGGCGAGCGCGGCCAGAAGACGCGCGCGTTCGGTTTCGTCAGACATTGCGGCCGCCTGACCGGGACCCGCCGCAGCATAGCGCGGCGAACCCGTCCTCGGCTATCGTGCCGGCGCGCGCCGCAACAGGAGGACGACATGCAAATCGGCTTTAATCTGCCGATCAGCGGACCGCTGGCCTCGCCCGAGACGGTGGCCCGCATCGCCCGCGAGGGCGAGGCGATCGGGTACGATTACCTGACCCTGACCGACCATATCGTGCTGCCCGACACGCGGGTTCCCGGCTACCCCTATTCCGAAAGCGGCGAATTTTATTCGGAAAACCCGGAATATCGCTACGAGCAGCTGACCGCGGCGGCCTTCGTCGCCGCCCGGACGACCCGCATCCGCCTGGTCTTGGCGGTCATGGTCGTGCCATACCGGCCGGCCGTGCTGGCCGCGAAAATGCTGGCGACGATCGATGTGCTCTCGGGCGGGCGGCTCACCGTCGGCATCGGCGCCGGCTGGCTCGAAAAGGAGTTCGCGGCGGTCGTCACGACGCCGTTTGCCGAACGGGGCGCGGTCACCGACGAATATATCCGCGCGTTCCGCACCCTGTGGACCGAGGAGCGGCCGCATTTCGACGGGCGCTGGGTCAGGTTCGACGGCATCCTGTTCGCGCCGAAGCCGGCGCAAAAGCCGCATCCGCCGATCTGGGTCGGCGGCGAGAGCGGGCCGGCCTTGCGCCGCGCCGCGCGGTTTGGCGACGCCTGGTATCCGATCGGCAGCAACACCAAACATCCGCTCGACACCCTGCCGCGCCTGTCCGCCGGCATCGCGCGGCTGAAGAGGCTCGCGGCCGAGGCCGGGCGCGATCCGGCGAGCGTCGGTCTGTGCTACCGCGTCAAGCGCTATGGCGAGGCCGTGCCGGCGCAGGCTTCGGACGGCGGGCGCCGACTGTTCTCCGGCAGCAGCGCCGACATCATCGCCGATTTCCGGGCTCTGCGCGCGCTCGGCGTCGGCGCAATCGACATCGATTTCGAGCGGCCCGACGCCGCAGCCGCGCTTGCCGAGATGCGCCGCTTCCACGAAGAGATCATCGCGCGGATCTGATCACGCCGGCTTTTCGCCTTTCAGCATCAGGCGATAGAGGTAGCGGACCTCGCCCATGTCGTAATCGCCGTTGGCCTTGTGCAGCAGCGAGCGGTTGTCCCACAGCACGAGGTCGCCCTCGCGCCAGCGATGGCGGTATTCGTATTGCGGTTTGGTCGCATGGGCGAGCAGCTGCTGCAGCAATGCCAGCGCTTCCGCCTCTTCCATGCCGACGATCCCCTCGATGCGGATCGGGTTGAGGTAGAGCGCCTTGCGGCCGTTCTCGGGATGGGTGCGCACGAGCGGATGGACGACCGCCTCGGGAACCGTGCGCCGCGCCTGCGGCGGCAATTCCATCAGTTTGCGCGCGCTGTGGCGGCTCTGATAGACGTGGATCGCCTGCAATCCGTCGAGCCGCCGCTTCATCGCCGCGGGCAGATCGTCATAGGCGAGATGCATGTTGACGAATTGCGTGTCGCCGCCGCGGCTGGGCAATTGCACGGCGTGCAGCATCGTCGCTTTGGGCGGGCACGGCGCGTTCGAATGATCGGTGTGATAGCCGGCGCCCGGGATGTAGCGGCTGCCGTCGGGATAATGGTCCTGGTTCGAGATGTAATGGACAAGCGGGCATTCGGGCAATGCAAAGCGCGGATTGTGCTGCGGGAACACTTCGCCGAATAGCTGCGCCGCGGCCAGCATCTGCGGCGGCGTCAAATGCTGGTCGCGGAACACCAGCACCGCATGCGCGACAAAGGCGGCGTTGAGCCGCGCCCGGGTCGCCGGATCGATCGGGTGCCGCAGATCAAGGCCGCGCACCTCGGCCCCGGTATGCGGCGACAGCGGCGTGATCGTGTACGTCATCAGCCGGTTTCCATTGGCAGGTTCGGATCGCTCGCCCATTCGCTGAGCGAAGCGTCATAGAGCTTGACATGCTCGTGGCCGAGCAGGGTCAGCGCGAAGGCGTCGGCGCTGGCGGCGATGCCGCCGCCGCAATAGGTGATGACCGCCCGGTCGAGGGCGCCGACCGCCGCGAAGCGGCGGCGCAATTCCTCGGCCGGCAGGAAGGTGTTGCTCGTGCGATCGAGCAGATGCGCGGCGGGCAGGTTGCGGCTGCCCTTGATGCGGCCGGGACGGCCGTAGCTGGTGCCGCCGGTCCCGGCATGCTGCTCGGGCAGCAGCGCGTTCAGCGTGCACACGCCGGGATCGCCGATCGCCCGCAACACCTCCTCCTTGCCGACCATCAGCGGCCGCTGCTCGCGCACGACAAAGCGGCCGGGCGGGCGCGGCCGCGCCGGGCCGGTCTCGACCGGCCGGCCTTCGCGCCGCCATTTCTGGAAGCCGCCATCCAGCACCGCCGCGTCGTCAAAGCCGAAGACGCGCAACAGCCACCACACGCGCGTCGCCCACCACGGATTGGCGGTGCTGTACAGCACGACCCGCACCCCCTCGCCGACGCCGAACCGGCTCATCGCCGCGGCGAACGCCTCGGCCGTAGGGGCCATGAAGCGGAAGCGGTGGCCGTTGTCCGAGAGGTCGACCTGGAGATCGACGAATTGCGCGCCCGGGATGTGGCCCTGTTCAAAATCCGCCCGCCCCGGCACGACCTGATAGGTGATCTTCGGATCGGGGAGCAGATGGGTCGTGCAGTCGAGCACGCACAGGTCGGGATCGCCCAGACGGCTGTGCAGGGTTTCGGTATCGATCAGGAATTCGGGATGGGCGAAGCCGGCGGCGGGCATGATCCCTCTCTTCAGCGCGGTGACGGCAGCGGCGCGGCGATCGCCGGGCGTTGCCGGTGGAATTCGGTGGCCTGCTCGAAGGCGTGGCCGACGCGCAGCACCGCGGCCTCGGCAAACGGCGGGCCGGCGATCTGGAAAGCGAGCGGCAGGCCGTTCTCAAAGCCGATCGGCACCGACAGGGCCGGCGCGCCGGTCAGATTGTAGGGCGCGGTGTAGGAGGCGCGCTCGAAGACGCCCCAGAGCGGCACTTCGTCGAGGCGCGGCGCCGGCCCGGTCGCATTGGCCGAGACCACGACATCGACCGCGGCAAAGGCGCGGGCGAATTCGCGGCACAGCTCGCGCCGCTGCCGGGTGGCTTCGACGTAGTCCGCCGCCGACAGGAAGGCGCCGAGCGCGACCCGCGCGAACATGTGGCGGCCGAACATCTGCGGCTGCTCGCGAAAGTCGCGCTCGTGCAGGGCATAGGCCTCGGCGAGCATGATCAGCCGGTTGGCATCGGCGTAATCGATCAGCGGCGACAGTTGGAGATCGACGAGCCGGGCGCCGAGGCTTTCGAGCGTGCGGCAGGCGCGCTCGAACGCCTCGACATAGGCCGCCGAAGGGGCGTTGTCCGGGCCGAAGCCGGCGACTGCGTCCTTTTCGTGGAAATGGCGGATGACGCCGATTGTCATGCCGTCGAGGCGCGGGCCGAGCGCCGCGCGGTAATCGGGCACCGGCACATCGGCCGAGGCCGGATCGAGCGGGTCATAGGCGGCGAGCGCCTGCATCAGCATCGCGCAATCCTCGACCGTGCGGGTCAGCGGCCCGCAATGGTCGAGCGTATAAGAGAGCGGGAAGACCCCGCGCCGGCTGACCCGGCCGTAGGTCGGCTTCAGGCCGACAATGCCGCAATAGGCGGCCGGGCCGCGGATCGAGCCGCCGGTGTCGGACCCCATCGCCGCCGCGCACAGCCCGGCCGCGACGGCGACCGCCGAGCCGCTCGACGAGCCGGCCGGATAATGCGCGGTGTTCCACGGGTTGCGCGCCGGCGGAAAGGGCAGGCCGAAATCGGGACCGCCGATCGCGAATTCGTGCGTCTCGTTCTTGCCGAGCAGGATCGCGCCGGCGCTTTTGAGCCGCACCCAGCTTTCCGCATCCTCCTGCGGGACATGGTGCTGATAGCGCCGCGAGCCGGCCGTCGTGCGCACGCCGCGCGTCTTGTAGATGTCCTTGAGGGCGATCGGGATGCCGAACAGCGGCCCGCCCGCGTGTCCGGCCGCGATCGCCTGCTCGGCGGCGCGCGCCGCCTGCCGCGCCGCTTCGTGCAGGACCAGCACGAAGCTGTGCAACTCGCCATCGAGCGCGTCGATGCGCGCGAGATAGGCCTCGACGAGGGCGACCGGCGACAGGCGGCGCTCGGCGATTGCGCGGGCCGCCTCGGCGACCGTCAATTGGCTCGGATCCATCGCGCCCTCAGACCTGCGGATGAACGAAAATATGGGCGGGTTCGGCGTCCCGCTCGCGTCGCCGCCGCACCGTGCGCGCCATACGCTCGACAAAGCGGTAGCCCTGCCGCAGCTCCTCGAAGCGTTCGGGGTCGAGCGTCAACCCGGCCCGCTCGACCAGCAGCGCGAAGCGTTCCCGCGAAATCGGCTCGGCCATGGCCCTCTCCTATTCCGCCGCCTGGGCGCTCGCCCGCATCGGATGAAAATTCTTCGGCAGCCCGGCCTTGGCGATCGCGCCGTGGAGCGCCACCCCCGGCAGGGCGCGGGCGAGGATCTCGCGCGCCTGCAGCAGCCGCCCGAGATCGATCCCGGTCTCAAAGCCCATCGCCGCCAGCATGAAGGCGAGGTCCTCGGTGACGATATTGCCGGTCGCGCCGGGCGCATAGGGGCAGCCGCCAAGCCCGCCCAAGGAGGCGTCGAAGGCGCGCGCGCCCGCGTTCAACGCCGCCAGCACATTGGCAAGGCCGAGCCCGCGGGTGTCGTGGAAATGGCCGGAGACCGGCAGCGGCGCGACTTCGGCGATGACCCGGCGGAACACCCGCTCGACCGCAGCGGGATTGCCGTAGCCGACCGTATCGGCAAGGGTGATCGCATCGGCGCCGGCCTCGGCAACCTCGGCCGCGATCTGGCATACCCGATCCTCCTCGACATCGCCTTCGATCGTGCAGCCGAAGGCGGTGGCAAGGCCGCAGGCAAGGCGCGGGCGCCGCCCCGGCGGCGCCGCGTGCACGAGCGCGACGACCCGGCGGAAATCCGCGATCGACTCGGCGGTGCTGCGCCGCACATTCGCGCGGTTGTGGCTCTCGCTGACCGACAATACGAAATTCATCTCGTGCACGCCCAGAGCAAGCCCGCGCTCGGCGCCTTTGAGGTTCGGGATCAGCGCCGAGACGGTCAGGCCCGGCAGGCTCAGCGCGTGGCGCACGACGGCCTCGGCATCGGCGAGCTGCGGCAGCAGTTTCGGGGGCACGAACGAGCTGACCTCGATGTCGCGCACGCCGGCCCGGTACTCGGCCTCGAGCCAGGCGATCTTCTGCTCGGTCGGCATCGTTTCGGCGAGGCTTTGCAAGCCGTCGCGCAAACCCACCTCGCGGACCACGGCACGCTCGCTCATACTTTCCTCCCGCCAAAAACTGCGCCCGGCGCCAAGGCTAGACCCGGCGCCGCGCGGCGGCAAGCTAGGGCTCGAAATCCTCGGGACGGAGCGCGATCGGCAGGCCGTGCGGCGTGCGCTCGGCGGCGCGCCGCCAGGCGGCGCGCAGGCGCTGCAGATGGGCGGCCTCGCACAGGCCCTTGTCGGTGACGATGCGCTCCAGCGCCCTCAGCCAGTGCTGGTAATAGCTCTCTCCGGTATCGGGATCGCCCTTCCCCTGCGCCCGCGCGATCTCCTCGGCCAGCACCGCCGTCCATTCCGGCCAGCTGAACAGGCCGCGCTCATAGAGCGCGACCGTCATCGCAAAGGCCTGCGCCTGCCAGGGGGCGCCAAACGGCGGGCCGTCATGGCCGATCCCGGGTACGGGATCGCCCGCGCTCATGCCGCCACCAGATAAGGCTCGAAGGCTTCGATCGACACCGACAGCGTCGGATCGGCCTCTTCGCCCCACAATTCGCGGCCGGAGAAGACGACCGTGTAGAGCCATTGCGGGTTTTCACCGTGGCCGAGCGCCGCGCTGTCCGGAAAGACATGGCAACCGCGCACGGCCTCGATCGTGCCGAGCTTGCCACGGGCGTAGCGCGGCAGACGCGTATGCGTCGGCGGATTGATGTTGCGGGTGCGCACGCGCTCGCCGACCCGGAAGCGGGGCGGCGCCGCCGCCGGCCGCGCATAATCGCCGCGCGTCAGCACATTTTCGACATCGGCCGCAGTCAGCTTGCGGTTCAGCCGCACGCCCGGGCGCAGGGCGCGGCCGGCGGCCAATTCGTCGGCATCGACGAGAGCGTGCTGCACGAGCCGGTTCTCGAGCCCGTAGAGCCAGCGTTCGTAATAGGAAGAAGCGAGATAGACGAGCGGCGGCAAAGCTTCGAGCGAGGCGCGCCCGCCGTCGATCGTCCACAGCCGCGTGTAGCCCATGGCGCGTTGCAGCGCCAGCACGCGCCCCTCCCACCTGTCGTGAAAGACCGGCTCGTCCGCCTCCGGCGCGATCCGGCCGAAGCCGTGCATGCCGCCCATGTCGTGGATCGAATTGGTCATGCCGCCTCCGCCGGAGATTTTGGCAGGCCGGTGCCGACCATGCTGTCGCGGGTGACGAGGGCGGCGAGCCGGTCCTCGCTCCATCCCTCCGTCCCCGCGGGCCGCATCGGCACGACCAGAAACCGCGTCTCGGCCGTCGAATCCCATACCCGGATCGCGGTCTCGGGCGGCAGGGTGAGGCCGAACTCGGCGAGCACGCCGCGCGGATCGATGACCGCGCGCGAACGGTAGGGCGCCGATTTGTACCATACCGGCGGCAGCCCCAGCACCTCCCACGGATAGCAGGAGCACAGCGTGCAGACGACGAGGTTGTGTACGCTGGGAGTGTTTTCGACCGCGATCAGATGGCTGCCGACGCGGCTGACATGGCCAAGCGAGCGCGCCGCCGCGGTCGCGTCAGCGAGCAGGCGCTGCTTGAACGCCGGATCGACCCAGGCGCGCGCGACGATGCGGGCGCCGATATGCGGCCCGATCTCGCGCTCATGGGCTTCGACAATGCGGTCGAGCGCGGCCGGATCGACATAGCCCTTCTCGGTCAACAGGCTCTCGAGCGCGCGCACGCGCACGTCCATTTCCGACAGCTCGGAATGCTCGGGGGGGTGGGACGGGGTATCCGGCATCGTGATCGGCCTCCTGCGCCGGGGATCCTATCACACAATATGCTCGGGCAGCAGGGCGCAGGTCTGCCCGCTGTCGGCGAGTTCGATCTGGATCGTCGTATGGTCGATGCCGAAGCGGTCGTGCAATTCCTGCGCGGTGCGCAGCAGCATCGCATCGCCGGGATGCCCGCCCGGCATGATCAGATGGCAGGTCAGCGCGGTCTCGGTCGTGCTCATGCCCCAGATGTGCAGGTCGTGCAAGGCCGCAACTCCGGGCAGGCTCTCGAGATGGGCGCGCACCGCGGCGGCGTCGATGCCTTCCGGCACGGCGTTGAGGGCCAGCCCGATTGCGCTGCGCACGAGGCTCCAGGTGCCGCCGATAATGACCGCCGAGACGAGCAGGCTCGCCGCCGGATCGAGCCACAGCCAATGCGTGATCGCGATCGCGATGCCGACGACGACGACGCTGGCGGTGACAAGCGTGTCGGCGGCCATATGCAGGAAGGCGCTCTTGAGGTTGAGATCGCGGCGGCGGCCCGCAGCGAACAGCAGCGCCGTCGTGCCGTTGACGAACAGGCCGGCGGCGGCGACGGCGATCATCAGTCCGCTTTTGACCGGCACCGGATGCGCGATCCGCCACACCGCCTCCCAGCCGATGCCGCCGGTCACCACCAGCAGGATCAGGGCGTTGGCGAGCGCCGCCAGGATCGAGCTCGAGCGCAATCCGTAGGTAAAGCGCCCGCTCGGCCCGCGCCGGCTCAGCACGGCCGCGCCCCAGGACAATCCGAGGCTGAGCACGTCGGCGAGGTTGTGGCCGGAATCGGCGACGAGCGCCAGCGATCCGGAGATCGCCCCGGCGGCCGCCTCGCCGGCGACAAACAGCAGGTTGAGGGCGATGCCCACGGCAAAGGCCCGCCCGTAATCGTGCTGGGCTGCGCTATGATGGTAACCCGCCATCGCCATGTCCCGCCGGCCTTGCCGCATCATACCGGAAAACCCCCGCCGGCTGCAGCGCGGCCGCAATCGCCAAGGCGGGGCTTGACAGCGGCCGAAGGCCGCGCGGAGATGCGCAAAGAGGAGGACCCGACATGCTCGATGCCTATATCTACAGCGGGGTGCGCACCCCCTTTGGCCGTCATGCCGGCGCGCTTGCGCGCATGCGGCCCGACGACATGCTGGCCGCGGCGATCGCGGCCTGCGTCGAGAAGAGCGGCTTCGACCCCTCCACCATCGAGGACGTCGTCGTCGGCTGCGCCAACCAGGCCGGCGAGGACAGCCGCTGCGTGGCCCGCCACGCCGGGCTGCTGGCCGGGCTGCCGATCGAGACGGCGGGCGCGGTCCTGCAGAGGAATTGCGGCAGCGGCCTCAACGCCATCGTCGCGGCGGCCCAGGCCGTCACCTGCGGCGAGGGCGAGGTGTTCGTGGCCGGCGGCGTCGAGAGCATGAGCCGGGCGCCGTTTGTCATCAACAAGGCGGAAAGCCCGTTCAGCCGCGACGGCCGCATCTATGATTCGACGATCGGCGCGCGCTTTCCGAACCCGCGCATCGAGCGCGCGTTCGGCGCCGACACGATGCCCGAGACCGCCGACAATCTCGCCCGGGATTACCAGATCACGCGCGAGGCGTGCGACCTCTTCGCCCTCGCCTCGCAGCAGAAATACGCCGCAGCCAAGGCCGACGGCTTTTTTGCCGGCGAAATTCACCCGGTCGAAGTGCCGGGCGGACGCGCCGGTCCGACCCTCGTCGAGGAGGACGAGCATCCGCGCCCGCAGACCACTCTCGACGGGCTCTCACGCCTGAAGCCTTTGTATCCGGAGGGCGTGACGACCGCCGGCAACGCCTCGGGCATCAATGACGGCGCGGTCGCGATGATCGTCGCCAGCCGCCGCGCCGGCGACAAGGCTGGGGTCGCTCCGCTCGCCCGCATCCTTGCCAGCGCCGTCGCCGGCGTGCCGCCGCGGATCATGGGGATCGGTCCGGTCAGGGCCTCGCAAAAGGCGCTGGCGCGGGCCGGGCTGAGATTGTCGGACATCGACGTGATCGAGATCAACGAAGCCTTCGCCGCGCAGGTTCTGGCCTGTCTGCGCGGTCTCGAACTGCCGGCCGACGACAGCCGCGTCAATCCGAACGGCGGCGCCATCGCCGTCGGCCATCCGCTCGGCGCTTCGGGACCGCGCATCGCACTGACCGCGGCGCGCCAGCTGCAGCGCAGCGGCGGGCGCTATGCGCTGGTCACGATGTGCGTCGGCGTCGGCCAGGGCATCACCGTGATCCTGGAGCGGGTCTGAGCGCGGGCGGCGCCGGCGCCAGCCGGGGCGCCCCGGCTGCGGAGGCGCGGCCGGGGCGCGATGCGCGTCAAACCCGTCTGCCGGCGCCCTCCCCTTTCCCCGCTCGCGAAAGGCGCGGGTTTGCCGACGGCGGCGCGCCGCCCGGTTAACGTTCCCTCTCTCAACAAGCGGTCGCGGCCTCCCCAGATAGGAGCCATGACCAGCATTCCAACCTTTGCCACCCGCCCGAGCTTTCTCGGCCTTGAGCGGAGCGAGCGCGAGGCGGCGATCGTCATTGCCGGCATCCCGTTCGACCTGGGCACTTCCAACCGGCCCGGCGCGCGTTTCGGCCCGGCGGCAATCCGCCAGGCGAGCCGCATGCTGGTCGACGGCGATCACCCGCTCTGCTGGTGCGAGCCGGCAAGGCTCGACATCGCCGATATTGGCGATTTTCGCATCGCCCACGGCGACATCCCAAGGACGCTCGCGCAGATCGCCGAGCAGGCCGAGCCGCTGCGCCACCTTGTGGCGCTGGGCGGCGATCATACGATCACGCTCGGCCTGTTGCGCGCGCTCGCAAGGCGCACGGGTCCGCTGGCTCTCGTCCATTTCGACGCGCATGTCGACACCTGGCCCGAAAGCTTCGGCCTCGCCTACGGCCACGGGTCGCCGTTCTATCACGCGATCGCGGAGGGCCTCATCGAGCCGCGGCACATGGTGCAGATCGGCATCCGCTCGCCGATGCACCGCGACGTCTTCGAGTGGACCGTCGGCCGGGGGGTCACGATCCTGTTCGCCGAGGAGGTGCATGAGGGCGGTCCCGCCGCCGCCGCCCGGCGCATCCGCGAGGTCGTCGGCGACCGTCCGGCCTATCTGAGCTTTGATATCGACGTGCTCGACCCGGCTTTCGCGCCCGGCACCGGCACGCCCGAGGTCGGCGGCCTCGCGACCTGGCAGGCGCGGGCGATTCTGCGCCGCCTCGGCGGCATGCGCTTTGCCGGAATGGATGTGGTCGAGGTCTCGCCGCCCTATGACGTCGCCGAGATCACCGCCCTGGCCGCGGCGACGATCGCCTGGGACTATATAGCTCTGCTGGCGCCGCACTGAGCTTGCTGACCGGCCATGCGGCGAAAAAGCCGGCCGCAGCGCCGGCCGGCCCGTCAAAAAGCCCTTGCATCGCCGGCGGTTTTCCTTATCTAGGGGGTCCGACGCAATCGCACGTGCCTAGAACCCCGCCGAGGGTGCTTGCCGGGGTGCTGCTACGACGTAACGCGTCTCTTTCGGTCGAGCCGGTCACCCGTGGGCCGGCGTCCTTAAGGGAAACGGATATGGCCCGGCACGCGATGCGAAGACCTCGCACAATCATCTGACCGCTGCGGCGCGCCGTCGCGCCGCCACGGTGTTCGCCCCGATTTCCCGCCCCGTCCGCGGCGCCATGCGTGCGTCTGGGCGGTGCGGGCTGTCCCCGTCCCCCGGAGATTGTGCGATGGCCAGAGCCCGTCTCCAGCGCCTTGCGGACGCACCCGCGCCGGCGCAGCAAAACGCCGCCCCCTCCCGCAAAGGGCATGCCGGCGGCTGCCGTCTTTTCCGGCGCGCCGCCTTGCCCACGGTCGACGAGGTTGTGGCGCGCGCGCAGCCGAGCGAGCCGCTGTTTTGCCTGCGGCCGGCGGCGATCGCCGCCGCGTCGCGGCGCTTTGTCGAGAGCTTTCCTGGCGATGTCCTCTACGCCGTCAAATGCAACCCCGAACCGCGGGTGCTGCGCGCGGTATGGGCCGGCGGCGTGCGGCATTTCGACTGCGCCTCGCTGGCCGAAGTGGCGCTGGTCCGCAAGCTATTGCCGCAGGCCGAGATCCATTTCATGCATCCGGTCAAGGCGCGGCCGGCGATCCGCGAGGCCTTTCGCGTCCATGGGGTCAGCGATTTCGCGCTCGACAGCCCCGAGGAGCTGGCCAAGATCCTGCAGGAGACGGTGCCGCTCGGTCTTGTCGGCGACCCCCCTGCCCTGGGTCTGTTCGTGCGGATCGCGGTGCCGGGCAGCGGCGCGCTCTACGATCTGTCGGGCAAGTTCGGGGTCTCGCCCGCCGCCGCCGCCGAGCTGCTGCGCCGCGCCCGCCCGCATGCGGCGCGGCTTGGCGTCTCCTTCCATGTCGGCTCGCAATGCCTCGACCCGCAGGCCTACACGCGGGCGATGGGGCTTGCCGCCGAGGCGATGACCCGCGCCGGCGTCGCCGTCGATATCGTCGATGTCGGCGGCGGGTTCCCGGTCAGCTATCCCGATCTGGTGCCGCCGCCGCTGGCCGAGTTTATCGCCGCGATCGCCGCCGGCGCGGCCCTGCTGCCGCAGCCGGTGCGGCTGTTTGCCGAGCCCGGCCGGGCGCTTGTCGCCGGCGGCGGATCGCTGGTGGTGCAGGTGCAGCATCGCCGCGAGGGATGCCTCTTCGTCAATGACGGGGTCTACGGCACGCTCTCCGATGCCGGGGCGCTGGGCTTCCGCTTCCCGGCCCGCCGCATCCGGCTTGGCGCGCGCGAGGAAGGGACGGTGGAGAGCGCTGATTTCGAATTGTTCGGCCCGACCTGCGACAGCGCCGACCGCATGCGCGGGCCGTTTCGCCTGCCCCGCGACATGCGCGAGGGCGACTGGGTCGAACTGGGCCAGCTCGGCGCCTACGGCGCCTGCCTGCGGACCGCCTTCAACGGCTTTGGCCGCATCGGCTTTGTCGATGTCGCCGATCCGCCGATGCTGACGACGCCCGGATACGAGCAGGCGTGAGGGGACCGCGCGCGCCGGAAAAGCCGCCTCATACGGTCGTCGGTTCCTTGGCTTCCTGATGCCACAGCAGCAGGCGGCGGCGCAGCAGCGCCATCCCCTTGACGAGGCACAGGCCGGCCACCGCGATCTCGACGATGCCGGCGAAGACGCCCGGTGAGTCGGCAAAACGCGAGGCCGTGATCATCGCCGCGCCGAGGCCCTGCCCGCCCATCAGCATCTCGGTCACGATCGCGACGATCATCGCGACCGGCAGCGCCACCTGCAATCCGGTCAGGATCTGCGGCAATGCCGCCGGCAGAATGATCTGCCACAGCAATTGCCGCTCGCCGGCGCCAAGGCTCCTTGCCGACCATATGATCTCCTTGTCGACGCCCTCGGTCGCCGCCACCGTCGCCGTGATGACCGGGAAGATCGCGTTGAAGGTGATCATCGTCAGCTTGGAGGCGTCATAAAGGCCGAACCACAGCATGAAGATCGGCAGAAACGCGATCTTCGGCATCGGAAAGGCGACCGAGACGATCGGATCGAAGAACCAGCGCATGAGGGCGTTGCGCGCCATCAGCACGCCGAGCGCGACGCCGCCGGCGGCGGCGATCGCAAAACCGAGCAGGGCCCGGTACAGCGTCACGCCGAGATTGGCGATAAGATCCCCGGACAGCGCATCCTGCCACACGCGCGCGAGGACGACCGAAAAGGGCGGCAGCAGAAAATTGCTGACGGCGCCGCTGCGGGCAAAGATTTCCCATGCCGCCAGCACCAGCATCAGGGTGAGGCTGCCCAACAGGCCGCGGCCGAGCCCGCGCAGCGCATCCTGCCTGCGGCGCGTGCCGGCGAACGGCGCCGCCCCCCGGCGCGGCAGCGCCGCGCTTATTCGCGCCATCTGAGCCCCCGCCGCATGACCAGCAACCAGGCCCGGTCGGCGGCGAAGCCGAGCAGAGCCACGGTCAACACCACCGCGAACATGGCGTCATAGACGCCGCCGTCGCCGAGCCAGCCGATCATATAGCCAAGCCCGGCGCGCGCGGCGATCAGCTCGGTCGCCACCAGCAGCACGAAGGCGAAGGCGAGCGCGGTGCGGATGCCGGACAGGATCTCCGGCAATGCGCTCGGCAATACGATTTCCCACAGCACCCGGGCGCGGCTTGCGCCCATGCTGCGCGCCGACCACACCAGCACCTCCTCGGTGCCGCGCGCACCGTTGAATGCGGAGAGCGTGACCGGCAGCATGCAGCCGATCAAGATCAGCACGATTTTCGAGGCGCTGCCAAAGCCGAGCCACAGCACCATGACCGGGATCAGGGCCGATTTTGGCATCGGGTAGAGCGCCTGCACGAGCGGATTGCAGGCGATCCGGATCGGTCTGAACCATGCCATCAGGATGCCGAGCGGCGTGCCGCAAAGGACTGCCAGACCGAGCCCGGCGGCGGCGCGGGCGAGCGAGATCGCGGCGTTGCGGGTAAGATCGCCGCTCGCGAGCAGCCCCCACCACGCCGCGCCGACCCGGTCGAGCGCCGGCAGCACGAGCGGCGAGACCAGGCCCGAGCGGGTCGCCCCCTCCCATAACAGCGCCAGCAGCAGGATCGGGGTATAGCGCCACAACAGGGCGAACAGCGGCGCCGCTGGGCGGCGACGGGCGGCGGCGCGCGGCGGCAGGACGGCGCCGGTGCGGCCGCCGAGCGCGAGCCGTGAGGGTTCAGGCGCCATGGGCGAGCCGCTTTTTCGCCGCTTCGATCAGCGACAGATCGACGTAATGCGGACTGACGACGACGCGCTTCGGCAATACGCCGACCCTGACGTCTTCATCGATCTCCTTCTGCACCGCCGCAATGTCGGGAACGAGATCGGGGTCGTGATAGAAATCGTGCTTGGTGAAGGCGAAGGCGAGGTTCTGCGCGGGCTCGTGCGTGACCGCGACAAGGATGGCGAGCGCCTCCTTGCGGTTCTTCGGATCGAGGAACCAGTGGACGGCGCGCATGTAGTCGGTGAAGAAATCGATCAGAGCCGGGCGGTGCGCCTTGATGAAATCGGCCCGCATGCCCCAGAAGACCGATTCCGAAACCCCGTGCACCTGGGCGGCGGTAAACAGGACGTGGTATTTTCCAGTCGCCATCAGATCATGCGCGAATTGCGGCAACAATTCGATCATGTCGACCTTGCCTTCTTCGAGCATGGCCGGCTGATTGGCGAAATTGGCCTCGACCGTAGTGAAGTCGCTGTCCTTGATGCCATGGCGGCGCAGCATGACGCGCATCGTCGCATCGGCTTCCGAACCGATCGTATTGGTCGCCACCCGCTTGCCCCTGATGTCGGCGATCGTTTTGATCGGCCCGTTCTTGGCGACGACGTATTCACCGGGAAAATAGCCCTTGCGACCGGTCTGCAATACGTCGGCGACGATCCTGACGTCGAGATGGGCATTGGTGACGGCGAGCGCGAAGGCCGCATCGGAAAACGGCGCTATCTGGATGTCGTTGAGCGCCAGGGCCGGGATCTCGGCGGTGGTGCCGCGGAAGCGGATCGGCTCGAATTTATAGGTCTTGCCGTCGTTCGGCATGATCTCGGGGTGCCGCTTGGCGAGTTCGGCCACCAGCGGGGCGAGATGGCCCGGGGTTTCGACCCAGGCGACGGCGAGCTTGAGGGGGGCGGCGGCAGCGCCGCCGGCGCCGGCCGCCATACCCGCCAGAAATGCCGCGACGATCCTTAAAACAGCCGCTCTCCGCATCGCTTTATCTCCGCTGGTTCGCGCCTTTGCTCGCGTTCCCGTCCCGCCCGCGGCGCCCTCATGCCATAGGACAAGTTTAGCGCGCGCCGCCGCGCTCGGCGAGAATCGCCTCGGCGCGCACCAGGCCCCAGACATGGTCGACCGTCTCGACAAAGGCGCGGGTTCGCGGCAGTTCGGGGTCTTCCTTGTCGAGGCGGATGTCGACGATCTCCTTGACGCGCCCGGGACGGGCCGACATCACGGCGACCCGCTCGGCGAGAAAGACCGCTTCTTGCACGTCGTGGGTGACGAAGATCACGGTCTTGCGCGAATGCTGCCAGATGCGCAGCAGCTCCATCTGCATCAGGCTGCGGGTCTGCGCGTCGAGCGCGCCGAAGGGCTCGTCCATCAACAGGATGCGCGGATCGATGGCGAGCGTGCGGGCGATTGCCGCGCGCTGCTTCATGCCGCCCGAGAGCTGCGCGGGATAGCTGTCCTCGAACCCGCTGAGACCGACGAGATCGATGAAGGCGCGGGCGCGCCGCTCGCGCTGATCCCGCGGTATCCCTTGTTTTTCAAGACCGTAAAGAACATTCTTCAAAACCGTCTTCCAGGGAAACAAGGCAAAGTGCTGAAAGACAATGCCACGGTCGGGACCGGGGCCGGTAATCGGCTTGCCTTCGACCAGGATCGCGCCGGTCTCGACCGGCAGAAAGCCGCCGATCAGATAGAGCAATGTGCTCTTGCCGCAGCCGCTTGGACCGAGCAGCGCGACGAACTCGCGGTCGCGCACGCCGAGCGATACCTCGTCGAGCGCCAGGACCGGGCGGCCGCGCGCCGGCCGATAGACATGGCTGACCCGGTCGATGACGATTTGCGCCGTATCCGTCACGATCGCGTCCTCCTCTGCGGCCGCCGTTCCGCCGGCGCCTTTCCGGGGCGCCGCCCCGGGGCGGGACCGGCGGCCCCGCCGCGATTGTAGCAGAGGCCGCGGCGCCGGCGCCGCGGCCCGTCGACCCGGCGGCGAGAGGGCTGGCGCGCGCCGGCGCTCCGCCGCTACTATGCCCGGCAGCACAACGAGGGAGCCTCTGCCGATGCGGATCCACAATCTTTATACCGATGCGAGCGGCCAGTCGCATTTCCGCGATATCGAGGTCGAATGGGTCGAAGAGACGCGCGCCGGCAAACTGTCGAAACGATTACCGGCCACCGGCATCATTTTTCGCGAGGTCCCGCCGACCTACGATCTCGACTGGCATCCGGCGCCGCGCCGGCAGTACATCATCAACCTCGACGCCGGGGTTCAGATCACGGCCAGCGACGGCGAGTCCCGGGTGATCGGCGCCGGCGAGGTGCTGCTCGTCGAGGATACGACCGGCAAGGGCCACCTGTCGAAAGCCGTCGACGGCAAGATCCGCCACTGCATCTTCGTACCCGTGGAATAGGGAGCGCCAGCAGATGAAACTCTTGTATTTCGACGACTACAAGCTCGGCGTGCTCAAGGGCGAGAGCGTCGTCGACGTCTCCGAGGTCGTGCGCGACATTCCGCATGTCGGGCCGGGCGATTTGATCAACGGTCTGATCGCACGCTTTTCGGACTATCGCCGGCGCCTTGAAGAGGCCGCGGCCGCAGGCCGCGGCATCCCGCTCGCCGCGGTCCGGATCCGCCCGCCGCTGCCCAAGCCGACCAATATCGACTGCATGGCGGTCAACTACATGGAGGACGGCACGCGCAAGGAGCCGGCGCCGATCAACGCCTTTCACAAATCGCCGAGCGCCATTATCGGTCCCGGCGACACGATGGTCCTGCCCGACGTACCGGCCACGATCTTTGAGGGCGAGGCCGAGCTGGCGGTCGTTATCGGCAAGCGCGCCAGTCATGTCAGTGCCACCGCGGCGATGGATTACGTCTTCGGCTATACCTGTTTCATCGACGGTTCGGCGCGCGGTCTGCCGCCGCCCGGCAACGTCTTCTTTCAGATGAAATCGCGCGACACCTTCGCCCCGATCGGACCCTATCTCGTCACCGCCGACGAGATCCCCGATCCGCACAAATTGCAGATCCGGCTGTGGAACAACGGCGTCTTGATGCAGAACTTCAACACCAGCGACATGGCGCACAAGATCCCGCGCTGCATCGAATGGATCTCTTCGATCCATACGCTTGAGCCGGGCGATATCATCGCCACCGGCACCAACCACCGCGGCCTCAATCCGTTCATGGACGGCGATCGCATCGAGCTTGAGATCGACGGCCTCGGCCGGCTCATCTTTACCGTCAAGGACGAGCTGAAGCGCCGGTGGGAGCGCGTCACGCGGCTCGAAATGCACGAGCGGGCGGCGCAGAAGACGCCCGGCAATTATCCCGACTATACGCCGCAGATCGCCGGCAAATACGCGCCAGCCCGGCCCTGAGCCACAGCCCGTACGAACCCCGCCGCAGGCGGCGGGGTTCGCCCCGTTACAGGAAAGAAGCGATGACCGTCTCCGGCTTTGCCCATCTCGACCGCCTTGCCAAAAACGCGCCGGCGCCGGCGCCGCGCTGGACCGGCTTTCCCAAATACAACTTTATCGGCGGCCACAACGCCCCCGAGCACATCCCGGCCGCGGCCCTGGCCGAAGTTGCCGCCGCGGCGCTGCGGCGCGAGGGAGCCAAGCTTGCCCTCTACAACGCCGACGGCCCGCAGGGCCTGCACGCATTGCGCGCGTTTGTCGCCGCCAAGCTGACCGGACGCGGCATCCGCGCCGCCCCCGAGGACGTGCTGATCACCGCCGGCTCGGGGCAGGGGCTCGATCTCGTCAACCGCCTCTTTCTCGATCCCGGCGACACCGTCATCCTTGAGGAATTCACCTATGGCGGCGCCATCAGCAAGGTGCAGCGCTGCGGCGCCCATATCGTCGGCGCGCCGCTCGACGCCGAGGGGATCAGGATCGACGCCCTTGCGCAAATCCTCGCGGATCTCGGGCGCAAGGGGATCGTGCCGAAATACATCTATACGATCCCGACGATCCAGAACCCGACCGGCTCGATCCTGCCGCTCGAGCGGCGCGAAGCGCTGCTCGCCCTGGCAAGCAAGCACGGCGTCCCGATCTTCGAGGACGAATGCTACGCCGATCTGCTGTTCGGCACGGACGCGCCGCCCGCCCTGTTTGCGATGGATCCGCGCCATGTCGTCCACATCGGCTCGTTCTCGAAGACCCTGTCGCCGGCCCTGCGCGTCGGCTACGCCGTCGCCGACCCCCAGCTCATGAGCCGGCTCGTCGCTTTGAAGCGCGAAAGCGACAGCGGCACCGGAGCGCTCGAACAGATGGTTGTCGCCGAATTCTTCACACGCAGCTTCAAGGACCATGTCGGTGCGCTGAACGCCATTCTCGCCGAGAAATGCGCCGTGATGGCCGAGGCGGTGGCGCGCGAGTTCGGCGCCGCGGTCGAGCAATGGCGGCCGCAGGGCGGCATTTTCCTATGGCTCAAATTTCCCGATACGATCGATGTCAGAAGGCTCGTCGAGCCCGCCGCCCGCGCCGGCATCGCCTTCAATCCCGGGCCCGAATGGGCGTGCAACGCGGAGGGGGCGCGTTCCTACATGCGGCTGTGCTTCGCGCTGCCCTCGAAAGAGGAAATCCGCGAGGGGGTCGCCGCCTTGGCGCAGGTCTGCTACGAGGTGACCGGCATCCCCGAGCGCAGCGGCAATATCCGGCGCGCCCGGCAATAGCAGCCGGCGCGGGCGGCTAAAGGGGGGCGGGGCCGCCGGCGAAACCGGGCAGGTCGAGCCCGACCCCGACGAGATGGCCGAACAGCTCCCTGAGCCTGTCGCGGTCCGCTTCCGGCAGCGGCGGCGCCAGCAGCGAGGCGATGTTCGCGCGCAGATGGTCCTGATCGCCGGTGCCGAACAGCACGACATCGACCCCGGGCTCGTGACGCACATACCGATAGGCCGCATCGACGAGGCTTCTGGCGCCGCCGTCATGGACGAGAAAGCCGAGCGGATCTTCGCTGGCGGCCAGCCACGACGGCACCGCGCCCTGCGCCGCCAGCGCGCGCATCGTCGCCTGCAGCCGCTGCGGACGCGAGAAGATGTTGCGCACCGCGAACATCAGCAACGTCCCGATCCGATGCCGTCGCGTCAACGGAAAGACCCGCTCGCGCGCATTCTGATGCAGCATGTGAAAGGCGACCATGACGGTGTCCCAGATGCCGTCGGCGGCGGCGCGTTCGAGCATCCGGTGCTCGGCATCGCTCGAGGCGGCCTCGGTGATGCCGAGAAAGCGCAATTTGCCCTTGTCGCGCTCGCGCAGCAGGGCCGGGGCGACGACCTCGCGGGCCTGCGCATAGGCGGCGGGCGAGACGCCGTGCAGTTGGAACACGTCGATGTAATCGGTGCCGAGCCGGCGCAGCGACCGATCGAGGCTGGCCACGACGCGCTCGGGCGACAGCGGGCCCCATGACGCCTTGGTGGCGATGACGATCCGCTCGCGCGGCACGCCCTTCAGCGCCTTTCCCAACACCGCCTCGGTACCGTAGGCCGCGGCGGTATCGAAGAAAGTGACGCCGAGGTCCAGGGCCGCGCGGACAAGGGCGATCGCTTCCGCTTCGCTTTTGCCGGTGCCGAGCCCGAGCCGGCTGTTGCCGCCGCAGCCGAGCCCGGCGACGCTGACGCGCAGTCCGGTGCGGCCGAGCGTCCGGTATTCCATATGGTTTCTCCTCCCCGTGCGCTGCTCTACCGATCCGATGCTGCGGGCCTGTCGTGCGCGGCACGGCGTTTCGTAGCAAAATGCGGGAAATTCGGTAACACTGGTTCTTGCGTGCATTTGCCGGGCTCGGCACGGAGGAAGAAAGCATGATCACCAAGTTCACGACCGTCTATGCGGGACACGTCGATCTGCCGGACCGCGGCCAAAACGCCACCCCGGCCAATGAGCGGCGCTTTTCGAACGAGCATCTGGCGAGCGTGTTCGCCAAGACCGAGGCGATCGCGAAGAAGATGGACGCGCTCGGCTGGGACACGATCTGGCTCGCCGAGCATCACTTCCAGCACGAAGGCTACGAGTGCATCCCGAACATCCTGCTGCTTGCCGTGCATCTTGCGCGGGTGACGCAGCGGATCAAGATCGGCTGCGCCTTCAACATTGCGCCGATGTGGCATCCGCTGCGCCTGGCCGAGGATTTCGCGGTTGCCGACATCCTGACCGGCGGCCGCGTCGTCTTCGGCGTCGGGCGCGGCTATCACACCCGCGAGGTCGAGACCTTCGGCGCCCCGATGCTCGATCAAGAGGCCAATCGCGAATTGTTCGAGGAACAGGTCGAGATCATCTTCAAAGCCTTCAACGAAGAGCGCTTCTCGCACCGGGGCAAGCACTACACGCTGCCGCCCGAGGTGCCCTATCGCGGCTATACCCTGAAAGAACTGACGCTGGTTCCGCGCCCGCTGCATCGCCCGGTCGAGTGCTGGCAACCGATCGTCAGCGCCAATCCGCGCGGTCTTGATTTCATGGTGCGGCACGGCATCAAGGGCGCGGTCGGCGGCGGCGCCGCGACGATGGCCGAGGGGCCGATCACGGCCTATCAGCAGGCGGCGGCGCGCCACGGCATCGATCTCGAACTCGGCGAGAATTTGCAGATCGGGCTGCACCTGCACATCGCCCGCACGCGCGAGCAGGCGATCCGCGAGATCACTCCGATCTTCGAGGAACACGTCAAGATGTTCGCGCCGCTGGGCTTTGTCCCGGGGCTGTCGCCGGCGCAGATCGCCGCCGTCGCCCGCCGCGGCGGCTGGGCCGAGGCCGGGGTGCCGGGGATCGAGCATTTCATGAAGCTCGGCGCCTGGTTCGCCGGCACGCCGGGACAGCTCGTCGATCTGCTCAAAGGCTTTGAGCGGCGCTATCCCGGCCTGCAGCATGTCAGCCTGTCGAGCCCGATCGGCACACCCCTGTCGATGATGCTCGAACAGATCCAGTGGATCTCCGAAGAGGTCATGCCCGAGTTCAAGCCGAAGCGGGCCCAGTAATATTCATCCTCCCGCGGCCCATCCCCTCCCCGCTTGCGGGGAGAGGGCCGCGCAAAGCTCAGGCGGCTTCCTCAAGGGTTGAGCCGCGGTCAAGCGTCGTCGCCCGGCGCAGATCGCGCAGCAGCAGGCGGCCTTCGGGCACCGGCCAGCCCTCGATATGCGAGGCGTGCGCCGACAGATAGAGCGTCTTGCGCCCGCTTTCCGGATGGCGGCGCACCAGCCGCTGCGGCGAGGGCGGCGGCACGGCGACGGCATAGAGCATGCCGAGCACGACCGGGACCGGCATGTAGGAGGCGTCGGTATGCCACAGCCGGTTGCCGAGGCTGTCGAGCCGCCGCCGGTCGTCGCGGGCGCGGATACGGCCGTCCTCGTCGAGGTTCGAGATGTCGCCGATCTCCGGGATCTTGAGGCGCCGCCGTCCCGGCTGCACTGCGGCGCGGCCGATTTCGAGCGGGCCGAAGCAGGCGGCGAAGGCTTTGAGCCGCTCGTCGTCGAGATGCTGATCGCGCAGGACCAGCACCGGATAGCGCGCGATCGCCCGCCACATTTCCTGCACCGTCGCGGCATCGGGCGGCCGGCCGGCGTCAAGCCCCGCCACCTCGGCCGCCAATTCCGCATGGATCGGATGCAGATCCAGGGTCATGCCCTCTCTCCCCTCTCGTCGTGCCCGGCCTTGCGCCGGGCATGACAGGCTTTAACATACTGATTCGAAAAACTTCATTTCTGGACGGACGCTCGAGGCCGCCTGAAGCGGCGCACGGTTTGTCAGGCCGTGGAAGGAAGCCTCCCCTACAGCGGTATCACCAGCAGCGTGTCGATCTTGTGGCTGTCGAGGACGACGCGGCGCTCGATAAAGCGATAGGGCGATTGCGCGACGGCGATATGGTCGAGATAGCGGCCGGTCGCGAACAAGCTCATATCGCCGTCGTGCATGATGCGCGCCGCAAAGAAGTTGGTGGTGACCTCGGCGACGCCGTTGGCGACGTTTTTGATATGGATCGGGCCGAGGAGGTGGCGGTAATGATGCGGCTCGAACAGGTTGGCTTGGCGCAGGGCGGCGATGCGATCGACCAGCATGCCGCGCGAGGCGGCGTAGATGACGCCGTGCGGCAGGCCGGCCTCATGGTCGGCGCGGCTGGTGATCAGATAGCGGCATTCCTCGACAAAGAAATCCGGCCATTCCTCAAGCCGGTCCTCGTCGATACACTCGATATAGGCGGCGAAGAGATCCTCGATCCCGCGCCGCAATGCGGCTGCGTCCATCGCCAGGACCTCCGCCTCAATTGCCGATCAGCGCGCGGTACTTCTTCCAGAAGCCGCGCACCGCCGCTTCGCTGGCGCGCGGGGGCTCGGCTTCGGCCTCGTGGCCGCCGAGCATGACGATACCGCTGCCGTCGTCGTGACCCGCCAGGGCGCGCTGCACAAAGCCGCCGACGCAGCCGTCTTCGAGCGCGATATAGCCGGCGGCGCCGACCAGATTGCCATGGCGCAGCCGGCGCTCGGTCATCGCCGCATCGTCGCTCTCAAAGCCGAGATGCAGCCAGTCGAGTTCGGTCCTGTCGACCCCCTTCGGGCGGATCACGCGCACCGCGATCGTATTGCGGATCTGCTGCAGCACCATGTTCGGGAACAGGCCCAGGATCTGCACCGAGACGCCGTCGCCATATTCGTCGACCGCCTCGATGACCGAGGGGTCCTGCAGCCGGAAGCCGCTGTCGGCGCGCAGTTGCTCGCGCCGGTAATCGGCGTCCTCGGCGGCATAGTCGAGCTTGACCTGGCTGAAGTGATGGCCACCGCTTTCCTCGATAAAGACCCGGGCGGGCTGCGACAGCCGGTTGATGCGAAAGGTCGTCAGAAAGGTGTGCAGAATGCTCGCGTGATAGGCGTCTTTCGTATTCTCCGCATAGAGCTTCCAGTTGTTCGGCAATACCTGCGTGCTGCGGCCGAGCAGCCGCAGCGGCCGGTTCAGGACGCGGCGGATCGCGGCGCCGATCTCGGGCCCGATATAGTCTTCGAATTCCGGCGCTGCGGCCGACAACGTGCCGAAGACGAGACCGGCATATTCGGCCACGCGCAGGCGCGGCAGCGCCACCTCGTCCTTGCGGAATTCGGGCGGCATGCCGCCCCGGCCCCGGACCCCGCGCTCGAAGGCGACCGAGAGCAGCCGGCCGTCGAGAGCATAGCTCCAGCCGTGATAGATGCAGGTCAGCCGCTCGGCATTGCCGCGACGCTCGATGCACAGCAGATTGCCGCGATGCGCGCAACGATTGACGAAGGCGCGCAGGCCGCCGGCCTGGTCGCGGGCGATAATGATCGGGGTCTCGCCGATCGTCGTCGCGACCCAGTCGCCCGGCCTTGGGATTTCCGCCGCCAGGCACAGAAAGCTCCAGGTCGGGCCCTTGAAGATCCGTTCGAGTTCGAGCCGGTATTGCGCGGGATCGGTGTAGAGCCGGAAGGGGACCTCGCTGAGGCTGTTCGAAGGCCAAGCAAGCGGTTGTCGGGCCACCGCAACACCGGACATGCTGCTCTCCTCGGGGCCGGGCGCCGGCAAACCGGCGCGCATGGGCCGATCATAGCACCCGCCGCGGCGCCGCCTCCATAGGATGCAGGCGGGAATCCGCTTGCGGGCGAAGGCCCGATGGCGGACGATTGCGGCACCATGGCTTTCCTATCGCCGGAGGCTTCGGCAATGGACGACCTCTACATGCGCAGCGGCATTTTTCTGGCGCCGTTCCACAATCACGACGAAAATCCGACGCAGTCGCTGCAGCGTGACATGGAGCTATTGGAACTGCTCGACCGCCTTGGCTATCACGAGGCGTGGATCGGCGAGCATCATTCCGGCGGGTTCGAGATCATCGCCTGCCCGGAGATGTTCATCGCCGCGGCGGCCGAGCGCACGCGGCACATCCGGCTCGGAACCGGGGTCGTCTCGCTGCCCTACCACAACCCGTTCGTCCTCGCTGACCGCATGGTTCAGCTCGACCATATGACGCGCGGCCGCGCGATGTTCGGCGTCGGCCCCGGGGCGCTTGTCCACGACGCGCTGAAGATCGGCATCGACCCGGCCGACCAGCGGCGCATGATGAACGAGGCGCTCGACGTCATCGTGCCGCTGCTGCGCGGCGAGACGGTCACGCGCCGGACCGACTGGTTCAACCTGGTCGAGGCGCGGCTGCAGATGCGTCCCTATACGCGCCCGCACATGGAACTGGCGGTCGCCGCGGCGCGCTCGCCGACGGGGGCGCTGGCGGCCGGCCGGTACGGCATCGGCATGCTGTCGATCGGCGGCACGACCCCGGCGGCGATGGAGCGCCACAAGGCCAACTGGGAGCTCTACGAGGAGACGGCACGCGCCCACGGTCACGTCCCCGACCGCAGGAACTGGCGGCTTGTGGCGATGTATCATATCGCCGAGACGCGCGAGCAGGCCCGCAAGAACGTCGAATTCGGCTTGCAGGCCTACTGCAATTACTATCGCGACGTGGCGACCTTTCCGATCCTGCCGCCCGATGTCGGCGATCCCTACAATTTCATGATCGAGACCGGCACCGCCTGCATCGGCACGCCGGACGACGCGATCGCCTATATCGAGCGGCTGATCAAAGGCTCGGGCGGCTTCGGCGTCATCACCGAACTTGCCCACAACTGGGCGGATTGGGAGCCGACGCGGCGCCATTACGAGCTGATGGCGCGCTACGTCCACCCGCATTTCCAGAGAAGCCGCGAATCGCTGCGCGCCAGTTATGATTTCGCGGCCGCCCATCACGAGGAGTTCATCGGCCGGGCCGGCGCCGCGGTGCAGGCCGAAATCGACAAATTCCAGGCGCGCCGCCAGGGCCGGCGCGGCGCGGCGGAATAGCGCCGCGGCCGGCGGCGGCGGTCTAGGCTCGGGCGGCGAGCAGCGCCTCGGCGACCTCGACAAAGCCGGCGCCGCCGCCGCCCCTTGTCACCCAGCGCGGCGGCGCGGCGAGCCGGTCGAGGAACCGCCGCACGCTCGCAACCCCGACCGCATTCGCAAAATATCCGAACATCGGCTCGTCATTCGGCGAATCGCCGACATAGAGGACGGCGTCGGCCGCGGTCGCGATGTCGAGCCCGAACATTTCGCGCAATATCCGGCGCGCCATCGCGAGCTTGTCGAAATCGCCGAACCAGCCGAGTATCCACAGCGAATTGACGGCGGTGCGGGCGCCGGCCCCGGCAAGGCGGGCGAGGATCGCCTCGGCGTCGCCGCACTCCCGTTCGAAAGCAAGCGTCGTCTCGCGATAGCGCTGATCGGGCGCAAGCCGGCTCCCCGGAACGGCGGCGAGAATTTCGGCGGCCAGCGCCGCCCGCCGCTGCCGGGCGCGGTCGCACTCGACCGGCGCCGTCCAGTAGTGGCGGACGGCGCCGTGCTCCGGCGAATAGCGGAAACAAAGCCCGCCGTTCTCGCCGATCACGGCGGCGACCGGCCACATGCGCGCCATTACGTCGCACCACCCGGCCGGGGCGGCGGTGACCGGGATCACCGTCAAGCCCGCCGCGCCGAGCCGTTCGAGAGCGGCGTAAGCGGCGGCGGGAAGGCGCGCGCCGATAGTCAGCGTATCGTCGACATCGGTCAGGACGAAGCGGACCTGCCGCAGGCGTTCCAGCGGGAATTCGGCGAAGGGCTTCATCGGCTCGCCTCCCCCGTCTTGTCCGGGACCAGAAAATCCTTGCGCATATGCTGCGCGCCGCACCAAGCCTGCCCATATTACAGCCATCAGACAACCGCGCCGCGGAGGGCCAGATGCAGACCCAGAACCGCCTCCTCGACGATCTCGCGCGCGTCGCCGCAGGCGCGCTCGGCACCCTCTCGGGGGTCAAGAGCGAGGTTGAAGCGCGGCTGCGCGAGCAGCTTGAACGCGTGCTTGCCGGCATGGACCTGGTCAGCCGCGAGGAGTTCGAGGCGGTCAAGGCAATGGCGGCAAAGGCCCGCGCCGAACAGGAGGAACTCGCCAAGCGGGTCGCCGCGCTCGAATCGCGGCTCGCCGCGACAGCCGCCGAAGCGGCACAACCCGACCCTGCAAGCGCGCAATCCTGATCAACCGGGATCCCGGCTTGCGTCCTTTCTTCCACTTTGGCAGCTTTGCCGCAATCGTCGGCGCGCTGCCGCAGCGTACGGTCCGCCGCCGGTCGATGTGCGGTGCCGTGCTGCCGTCCCGCCCGCGGAGAACCCGATGATCTCTACCTCCGTTGCCGAGTCGACCCCGTTCTTCGGCAACCCTCTCGATCTCGTTCAGGAAATCGTCGCCGCCAACGACTGGACGCACGAGCGCATCAGCGAGGAGGAATTGTCGGTCGAGGCCTCCGGCCGCTGGGGCGACTATCGCCTCGAATTCCTGTGGCAGGAAGAGATCGGCCTGCTGCACTTCTCCTGCGCTCTCGACATCAAACCGCCAAAGCGGCGCCGCGCCGCCGCCTACGAGCTGTTGGCCCTGATCAACGAGAAGATCTGGATCGGCCATTTCGACCTGTCCGGCGAGGGGGCCTCTCCGGCATACCGGCACGGCGTATTGTTGCGCGGCATTCCGGGGCTCAGCGGCGAGCAGATCGAGGATCTGCTCGAGATCGCGCTGTCCGAGTGCGAGCGCTTTTACCCGGCGTTTCATCTGGTTCTTGTCGGCGGCAAACCGGCCGAACAAGCGATCGCGGCGGCGATGATCGACCCGGTCGCCGAGGCCTGAGCGGGGGGGCCGCGCCGTGGCCGCCGCCCTGGATACGCTGGTCCTCGTCGGTTGCGGCAAGATGGGAAGCGCGATGCTGCGCGGCTGGCTCAAAGGCGGCGCGGCGGCGCATTACGTCGTCGTCGAGCCGGCGGGAGCGCCGGCGGAGTTCGCCGAAACCACCGGCATATCCTGGCACCGCGCGCCCGACGCCCTGCCCGAAGAGATGCGGCCGGAGGTGGTCGTCCTGGCGGTGAAGCCGCAGATCATCGACGGCGTGCTGCCGGCCTACCGCCGCTGGGTGCGGCCCGAGACGCTGTTCCTATCGATCGCCGCGGGCAAGACGATGGCCGGCATCGCCCGCCATCTCGGCCCGGCCGCCCTGGTGCGGGCGATGCCGAACACGCCGGCCGCGATCGGCCGCGGCATCACCGTCGCCTGCGCCGGGGCGCGGGTGAGCGAGCGGCAACGCCGGCTCTGCGAGCGGCTTTTGGCCGCGATCGGCGAGAGCGCCTGGGTCGATGACGAAGCGCTGATGGATGCGGTGACGGCCGTATCCGGCAGCGGTCCCGCCTATGTTTTTCTGTTGATCGAGGCCCTGGCGCGCGCCGGCGCGGCCGAAGGGCTGCCGGCCGCTCTCGCCCTGCGGCTGGCGCGCAGCACGGTCGCCGGAGCGGGCGAGCTGGCGTGGCTGTCGCCGGAGAGCCCGGAACGGCTGCGCGCCGACGTGACAAGCCCCGGCGGCACCACCGAGGCGGCCATGGCCGTGCTGACCGGCGCCGACGGTCTCGTTCCCCTGATCGGCCGCGCCGTCGCTGCGGCAGCGCGGCGCTCGCGCCAGCTGGCGAGCTGAGAGGATGGCGCACAGGGCGCGCGGCGCGCGACGGGACGGCGCTGCGGCAGCGGCCCGCGCGCCGAGCGAGGACGAGCGCATCCTCGATGCCGCGCTCGCCCTGATCGCCGGCGAGGGATGGCGGCGGCTTACCCTTGCCGCGATTGCGCGCGAGGCCGGACTGCCGATTCTCCAGGTCTACCGCCTGTTCGGATCGAAACAGGCGATCCTTGGCGCCCTTTTCCGGCGGATCGACGAGGCCGTTCTCAGGGAGCCGCCGGCGGCCGAGCCGGACGAGCGTCCGCGCGATCGGCTGTTCGACCTGCTGATGCGGCGATTCGACGCGCTCGCGCCGCACAAAGCAGCGATCGCGACCCTGGCTCGCGAGCTGCCCCGCGATCCGGCCGCGGCTGTTTGCGCCGCCGCCGCGCTGTCGCGATCGATGCGCTGGATGCTCGAAGCGGCGGAGATTTCGACCACCGGCATTGCCGGCGCGATCGCGGTCCGGCTCGCAGCCGGCGCCTATCTTGCGGCCATGCGCGTATGGCAGCGCGACGACTCGCCCGATCTGGCGCAGACGATGGCGGCGCTCGATGCGCGCTTGCGCCGGATCGAGCGCTGGCTGCTGCCGCTCGAGCGGCCGCCGCAGACCGCCCCGGCCTGATTGGACCGGACCCGATCGGGGGCTTGACCCCGCCCGATCGATGACCGATATAGGCTCATTGTGCAGTGCACAAATCCGCAACCCCACCAGATCGGAACCGCAGCAATGGCCGATGCCCGTTCGAGCTTTTTCGATTTCGATGTGACCAAGTTCATGGCCGATTTCCGCTTTCGTCCGATCGACATCGATGCGTGGCTGGCCTGTCAGCGCCGCAATATCGAGGCGCTGACCCAGGCCAACCAGGTGGCCGTCGACGGTGTACAGGCGGTCGCCCGCAAGCAGATCGAGATGGCCAAGCAATCGATCGAGGACATGACGGCGCTGCTGCGCGATCTCGCCCAACCGGCTTCCGCCGAGGAGCGCATCGCCAAAAACACCGAATACGCCAAGCAGATGCTCGAAAAGAGCGTCAATCACGGGCGCGAGATCACGATGTTGGCGGCCAAGGTCGGCGCCGACGCCGCCGAGGTGCTGCGCCGGCGGGCGAGCGAGAGTCTCGACGAAATTCGCGATTTCGCCAAACGGCAGGCCGCCCCGGCCGCGGCCTGACCGGCGGCCGCCCGCGAGCACACTCCTCACCCGCCCTTGCGCCCGCGGCGAAGGCCCGCCGGGGAGCGGGTGAGAGAGCTGCGGCCTTAGCGCTGCTGCCGGCGCCGGCCGGAGGCGAGCAGGCAGGCGCGCGCGGCGGCGGCGAGAATGGCTTCGGTATCGATGCCGTAGGCGCGGTACAGATCGGGAATATCGCCGGACTGGCCGAACCGGTCGACGCCGAGCGGGACGATCGCGACATCGGCGACGGCGCCGAGCCAGGACAATGTCGCCGGGTGAAAGTCGCCGACGGTGACGAGCGCCGCCCCCGGCGCAAGGGGCTGCAGCAGTTTTTCGGCGGCGCATGTTTCGCCGCGCCGGCGCGCCGTTCGCCAGCCGCGATGTAGGCGATCGGGCGAGGTCACCGCCAGCAGTCCGGCCTGCGGGATGTCCTCGAGCAGCGCCTCATAGGCGGCAAGCGCCTCGGGAGCGACCGCCCCGCAATAAGCGAGAGCGAACTCCGCCCCCGGCGCCGGCTGGCGCAGCCAGTAGCCGCCCGCGATGATCGCCTGCGCGAGAGCCTCGTCGATGTCGCGCTCGGGCTGCACGATCGGCCGCGTCGACAGCCGGAAATAGACGGACCCGCCCTCCTCCGCCTGAATCTCTTCGAAAGCCCAGCGCAGCATCACCGCCAGCTCGTCGGCAAAGGCCGGCTCGAAGCTCGTCAACCCGGGCTGGGCGAGGCCGATCAGCGGCTCGCCGATCGATTGATGAGCGCCGCCCTCCGGCGCCAATGTGATCCCGGACGGGGTCGCCACGATGATAAAGCGCGCATCCTGATAGCAGGCGTAATTGAGCGCATCATGGCCGCGCTTGATGAACGGGTCGTACAACGTGCCGATCGGCAGCAGCCTTGCGCCGAACAGCGGCCCGGCGAGGCCGAGCGCGGCAAGCTGCAGAAACAGATTGCTCTCGGCGATGCCGAGCTCGATGTGCTGGCCGGCCGGCGACATCGCCCAGCGCTGCGCCGAGACCACCTTCTCTTCGCGAAAGGTGTCGGCGCGCTCGGCACGGTCGAACAGGCCGCGGCGGTTGACCCAGAGACCGAGATTGGTCGAGACGGTCACATCGGGCGAGGTCGTGACGATGCGCTCGGCCAGCGGCGTCTTGCCGGCGCCGATCTCGCCGAGTAAGCGGCCAAAGGCTTCCTGGGTCGACAGCCGATTTGCGCGCAGCTTCGGCAAACGCGCCGGCACCGGCACGCGCGGCGCCTCGTGCCGGCGCGCACCGCCGCGCACCAACGGCACATCCGCGAGAAAGGCGGCCAGATGCTCCGGCGGCAGGTCGAGGCCGGCATAGGGATCCCATTCGGCCCCCGGCGGCACCTTCATGCTGCGCTGAAAGGCCGCCATCTGCTGCGGGTTCATCAGCCCGGCATGATTGTCCTTGTGACCGGCGAAAGGCAGCCCGTAGCCTTTGATCGTATAGGCGATAAAGCAGGTCGGCCGATCGTCGGCGACGGCGTGAAAGGCGGCCAGCACCGATCCCAGATCATGGCCGGCGAGATTGGTCATCAGGCGATGCAGCGCCGCATCGTCATGCTCGTCGAGAATCGCCCGAATCCCGGGATAGCGGTTGAGATCGCGGTGCAGATGCTCGCGCCACCCCTCCCCGCCCTTGAAGACGAGCGCCGAGTACAGGGAATTGGGACAGGCGTCGATCCATTCGCGCAGATGATGGCCGTCGGGGCGGGCAAAGGCCCTCTCCAGCAGGCGCCCGTATTTCAGCGTGACGACGCGCCAGCCCATCATCTCGAACATCGCGTCGATGCGGCCGAACAGCCGGTCGGAGACGACCGCGTCGAGGCTCTGGCGATTGTAATCGATGATCCACCAGAGGTTGCGCACGTCGTGCTTCCAGCCTTCGAGCAGCGCTTCGAAGATATTGCCTTCATCGAGCTCGGCATCGCCGGCCAGCGCGACCATACGGCCCGGGGCGTCCGTGCTCGGTATCAGGCCCTTCAACCGCAAATAGTCCTGGGTAAGGGAGGCGAACAACGTCATCCCGACCCCGAGCCCGACCGAGCCGGTCGAAAAATCGACGATATCGCCGTCCTTGGTGCGCGAAGGATAGGACTGGGCGCCGCCGAAGGCGCGAAAGCGCTCGAGCTGGCCGCGGCTTTGGCGGCCGAGCAGGTACTGGATTGCATGAAACACCGGCGCCGCGTGCGGCTTGACCGCGACCCGGTCCTGCGGTCGCAGCACGTCGAAATAAAGCGCCGTCATCAATGTCGCCACGGAGGCGCTCGAGGCCTGATGGCCGCCGACCTTGAGCCCGTCGCGATTCGGCCGCAGGTGGTTGGCGTGATGGATCATCCAGGTCGACAGCCACAGCACCTTGCGCTCCAGCGCCGCAAGGCAGGCGAGCTTGTCGAGCTTCTGCTTCCCGGCGGGGGTCTCGGCAAGGGTGGGCAACATCCTCGGGCTCCCGTTTTCTGCGCACTCTAGCCGATCGGCGGCGGGGCCGGATAGCCCCGTGCCGGGCGGCGTGTAGCGGCGATCGATGCCGCCCGGGCCAGGGGTTCGGCAATATCGCATGAGCGACGGTTTGACACGCGGCGGCCGCTCCCTAAATTGAGCGGCAGCGTTCAAGAAGGAGCAATCAGCCGATGGCCGAAAGCGACAGCGGGGTTGCCGAGCGGCGGATCACCGTGACCGACAATGCCGCGCGCCGCATCGCAATGCTGAAAGAGCAGGAACATTGCGAGAATGCCTTCCTGCGGGTCGCCGTCTCGGGCGGCGGCTGCTCCGGTTTCCGGTACGGCTTCTCGTTTGACGAGGAACGCCATGAAGACGACGTGCTGTTCGAAAAGGACGGCGTCGCGGTCGTCGTCGACAGCGTTTCGCTGACATTCCTCGACGGCGCCGAAATCGATTTCGTCGAGGATTTGATCGGGGCCTCGTTCCAGATTCGCAATCCGAACGCGGCCTCGTCCTGCGGCTGCGGCAATTCTTTTTCGATCGCCTGAAAGGCCCCTCGGGGGCGGGCGTGAAGATCGCCAGCTGGAACGTCAATTCGGTCAAGGCCCGGCTGCCGCACCTGCTGGCGTTTCTCACCGCGGCCGAGCCCGATGTCCTGTGTTTGCAGGAGACGAAGTGCCTGGCCGAGGAATTCCCGACGGCCGCGGTCGAAAAGCTCGGCTATCACGCCGAGGCCGTCGGCCAGCGCTCCTACAACGGCGTGGCGCTCGTCTCGAAGCGTCCGGCCGAGGCGGTCAGGAGGAGCCTTCCCGGCGCCCCCGAGGACGATCAGGCGCGCTATCTCGAGGCCGTTTTTGGTGGGGTTCGCGTCGCCTCGCTGTATCTGCCGAACGGCAATCCCGTCGGCACCGACAAATTCGCCTACAAGCTCGCCTGGATGGAACGGCTCCATGCGCATGCGCGGGCGTTGCTGCGGGAGGAGAGCCCGTTCGTGCTGGCCGGCGACTACAATGTCTGCCCGACCGACGAGGACGTGTATGATCCGGCGGCCTTCCGGGAGGATGCGCTGTGCCGGCCGGAAAGCCGTTCGCGGTTTCGCGCGCTGCTCTATCTCGGTCTTTTCGACGCCTTTCGCGTTTTTCATCGCGAGCCGCACCGCTACACCTACTGGGATTACAAGGAAGGGCGGTGGCATCGCGACGAGGGGCTGCGGATCGACCACCTGCTGCTGTCGCCGCAGGCGGTCGATCGCATCGTCGCCTGCGACATCGACAAAGGGCCGCGCGGCAAGGAGCGCGCTTCCGACCATACCCCGATCTGGTGCGAATTGGCGGCCTGAAATCCGCTTCTTGAGCGCCGGCGCTGCCCGGCGGCCCGTGCGCGCGGCTCTCCCGCCCCGGCCCGGGAACTGCGCAGAGGGGCCGGCAGGGGATTGCCGCCGGGCCGGTGCGGGAGCGGGTTATTGCTGAGTGGAGGGGGCCGGCTGGCTCGGGCCGCCGCCGGGCTGCCCGGTCTCGTTATCGCTGCCGCCGGCATTCGAGGGCTGCGGGCTGGACATCATGCCCGAGCCGGCGCTGCCCCCGCTCGGACTTTTAAGGAGGGCGGCCAAAGTCTGCCGGTCAAGCCTGCCCGTCTGCCGCAGACCGTTTTGCTGCTGGAACTGGGCGACGGCATGACGGGTCTGCGGGCCCATCAGACCGTCGATCCGGCCCTTGTAGAGACCCGCGCTCTTCAGCTCCTGCTGCACCTGTCGCAGCTGGGTGCGCGTCACTCTGGGCATGGCGGCCGCCCGCATCGGTTGCGGCGCCGTCGTCGCATTGGACGGCGCGGCCGGCATCGCCGCTGCGGGCTGGCCGCTCTGCGGAAGCTGCACGGTATTGCCCGGCTGCTCGGCGTAGCCGGCGCCGCTTGCCGCCAGACCCAGTGCGAGCACCGAGGCTGTCGCGAGGATCAGCTTTTTCATCGATGGTCTCCATAAAACGATCGCGCCGACGGTCGCGGGCGCTATTTACCAAACTCTGAAGCGCGCGCCGCGTTCCGTATCATCGAGATGCGCGCCGGCCGGTGATGCAATTCCCGTATCGCGCAAAACGGCGAGGCCGGCCGCGATGCGGCTCTCACCCCCGCTCGCCGCCCGCATCGGGCGGATAGGGGTGGACCCCGCCGGCGGGATCCTCGATCAGCCAGCCCCCCTCGCCCGCCCGGCGCGCCGCCGACGGCGCGATCGGCACCTTGCCGTAGCCGCCGGGAATATCGAGCACATAGGTCGGCTGGCACAGCCCCGACACCGGACCGCGCAAGGCCTTGACGAGGCTCTGACCTTCGGCGATGCCGGTGCGGAAATGGGCGGTGCCGGGCGCCAGATCGGCGTGATGCAGGTAATAGGGCTTGACCCGCATCGCGACGAGCCCGCGGAACAACGCTTCCAGCACCGCCGCATCGTCGTTGACGCCGCGCAACAGCACCGTCTGCGACAGCAGCGGGATCCCGGCCCGGACCAGGCGCTGCGCGGCGGCCCGCGCGGCCGCAGTCAGCTCGCGCGGATGGTTGGCGTGGAGCACGACATAGACGGCCTTCTCCGCGGCGAGGGCGGCGACCAGCGCGGTTCCGACCCGGCCGGGATCGACGATCGGCACGCGGGTGTGAAAGCGGATGACCGCCAGATGCGGGATTGCGTCCAAAGTGCGCACGATGGCGGCAAGACGGCGCGGCGACAACAGGAACGGGTCGCCGCCGGTCACGATGACCTCCCAGATCTGCGGCCGCTCGCGGATATAGGCAAAGGCGCGCGCGAGCGCGGCGGGCCCGAGCACCGCTCCTTTCTTGCCGACCGTCTCGCGGCGAAAGCAGAAGCGGCAATAGACCGGGCACAGCAGCAGCGGCTTCAGCAGCACGCGATCGGGATAGCGATGGACGATGCCGGGGAGCGGAGACCAGCGCGCGTCGCCGATCGGGTCGGCCCGCTCTTCGGGGGCGCTCTCAAGCTCGGCGGCGCTCGGCACGAATTGCGCCGCGATCGGATCGGCGGGATCGGCGGGATCGATCAACGCCGCCATCTCCGCGCTCACCGCCACGGCAAATTTCTCGGCCACGCGCCGCACCTGTTCCTCCCGTGCGGGCGGAACAAGTCCGGCCGGAACCAGATCGGCGGCATGCAGGGTCACGGGGCGGCTCTCCCGACTAGCGAGCGATCGTGCATGATATGGGCGTCATCCCGACAAACCGCATGGCGGCGGCGCTGGCGCCGCCGGCATCCGCCAAGGGCGGAGCGGCAACCCAAGGCGCGGCCGCCGCCGCGGCGGTCAGGCGGTTGCGATCCGCTCGAAGGCCGCTTTCAGACGCGCGCGCTCGCTGGCCATTTCGGCTTCGCGCTCGCGCTGCTCTTCGACGACCTCGTAGCGGGCCTTGCTCAGAAAGTCGGGATTGGCGAGCTTTGCGGCGATCCTATCGATTTCCGCGTTGAGACGGGCGATCTCCTTCTCGAGCCGCGCCTTCTCGCGGGCGAGATCGACAATGCCGCCAAGGTCGAGGATCAGCGTTGCGCCCTCGACGACGGTCTGGACCCCTCCGTCGGGCACATCGTCGACCGCTTCGATCCTCTCGACCCGCGCCAGACGCATCAGATGTTCGCCATGGTCCAGGATCCGACGCCAGGCGGCGGGCTCGGCATCCTTGACGAGCAGCGGCACCCGCGCCGCCGGCGGCACGCGCAATTCGGCGCGCACCGCGCGCAGCGCCGCGATCGCCGCGACGACCCATTCCATCTCGGCCGCCGCCGCCGGATCGGCGATGTCCGGCGGAAACTCGGGCCAAGCGCCGGTCAGCAACAGGCCGGCCTCCCGGCCGGCCAGATGCTCCCACAGCTCTTCGGTGACAAAGGGCATGATCGGGTGCAGCAGATGCACGATATGACCCAGCACCCAGGCCGTCATGGCCCTGGTTTCGGCGCATGCCGCCCGATCCTCGCCGGCCAGAATCGGCTTCGTGAATTCCAGATACCAGTCGCAGAACGTGCCCCAGACGAATTGGTACAGCCGGTTTGCCGCCTCATCGAAGCGGAAGGCGTCGAGATGGGCCGAGACGGCGGCCGCGCATGAGGCCGTCGCGCCGGCAATCCAGCGATTGACCGTCAGGCGGCAGTCCTGCGGCCGAAACCCGGCGACGAACGCGCACGCATTGATCTCGGCATAGCGCGCGGCGTTCCACAGCTTGGTCGCAAAATTGCGATAGCCCGCGACCCGGCTCTCGGCGAGCTTGATGTCGCGTCCGGGCGCGGCCAGCGCCGCCAGGGTGAAGCGCAGCGCGTCGCAGCCGTAGCGGTCGATCAGCTCGAGGGGATCGACGATATTGCCGCGCGACTTCGACATCTTCTGACCGCGCGCATCGCGCACCAGGGCATGGATATAGACCGTGCGGAATGGCACCTCGCCGAGGAAATGGAGGCCCATCATCATCATCCGGGCGACCCAGAAGAAGATGATGTCGAAGCCGGTGACGAGCACGTCGGTCGGATAGTAGCGCGCCAGCTCGCGGGTCGGTTCGGGCCAGCCCAGCGTCGAGAACGGCCATAGCGCCGAGGAGAACCAGGTATCGAGCACATCCTCGTCGCGGCGCAGCTCCACCTGCTCGCCGTAGCGGGCGGCCGCCTCGCGGCGGGCTTCCTGTTCGGTTTCGGCCACGAACACGCTCCCGTCCGGAGCGTACCAGGCCGGGATCTGGTGCCCCCACCATAACTGCCGCGAGATGCACCACGGCTGGATGTTGCGCATCCACTCATAGAACGTGTTTTCCCATTGGCGCGGCACGAAGCGGGTACGGCCGCTCTCGACCGCGGCGATCGCCGCCCCGGCGAGGGCCTTGGCGTCGCAGAACCACTGATCGGTCAGCCACGGCTCGATGACCGCGCCCGAGCGGTCGCCGTGCGGCACCATCAGCGTGTGCTCGACGACCCTGTCGATCAGGCCCAGCTTCGCAAGCTCGGCGAGCACCTTGTCACGCGCCGCAAAGCGATCGAGCCGGCGGTAGGCCGGCGGCACGGCATCGTTGAGCCGGGCATCCTCGTCGAAGATGTTGATCAGCGGCAGAGCGTGCCGGCGGCCGACTTCGAAATCGGCGAAATCGTGGGCCGGCGTGATCTTGACCGCGCCGCTGCCGGTGTGCGGATCGGCGTGCTCGTCGGCGATGATCGGGATCAGGCGATCGGCGAGCGGCAGCCGCACGCTTTTGCCGATCAGATCGGCAAAGCGCGGATCCCCGGGGTGGACGGCGACGGCGGTGTCGCCGAGCATCGTCTCCGGACGCGTCGTGGCGACGACGATAAAGCGTCCGGATCCGTCGGCAAGCGGATAGCGAATGTACCAGAGGCGGCCCCGGGTCTCGCGGTTGTCGACCTCGAGATCGGAGATCGCGGTGTGCAGGACCGGATCCCAATTGACGAGCCGCTTGTCGCGATAGATGAGCCCCTGCCGATAGAGCGTGACAAAGACGCGGCGCACCGCGGCCGAGAGCCCCGCATCCAGCGTGAAGCGCTCGCGCCGCCAATCGGGCGAGGCGCCGAGGCGGCGCAATTGGCGGGTGATCAGCCCGCCCGATTTTTCCTTCCATGCCCATACGCGTTCGACAAAAGCCTGCCGCCCCAGCTGCCGGCGGCTGACGCCCTCCTCGGCGAGCTGGCGTTCGACGACGATTTGGGTGGCGATGCCGGCATGATCGGTGCCGGGCTGCCACAAGACGTCGTAGCCGCGCATGCGGTGATAACGGACCAGGATATCCTGCAGCGTAAAGGTCAGCGCATGCCCCATATGCAGGCTGCCGGTCACGTTCGGCGGCGGCATCATGATCGCATAGGGCGGCTTCGCGCTTGCCGGATCGGCGGCAAAGCCGCCCGAGCGCTCCCACTGCCGATAGCGCCGCGCCTCGACCGCGGCGGGATCGAAGGTCTTGTCAAGCATCGCCGTACCCGTTCCGGCTGGGATCCCTATGCCCGCAGGCAGACTCTACAAGGCCGCCTCGCCGCCCCGGCGAGAAGCGCAAGGGCAATCCGCTTCCCGCCGCGGGAAGCGCGTCAGCGCAGTCCCGCCTCCCGCACGATGCGCGCAATCTCTTCCCGGGCCAGCTTTTCCGCAAGCGCGGGCAGATGCTCGTCGAGCCAGGAGCGCAGCAGCGGCCGCAGGGCCTCGCGGACGATATCCTCCAGCGTGTGCAGCGCCGGCGCGCCCTCGGTGCGCCGCTGCTCCTCGGGCTCCTGGTTCGCCCGCGGCGCCGCCGCCAGCCGGCCCAAGGCGGCGACGGCCACCCCCGCCGCCGCCGCGGACAGGAGACGATCGCGGACCCCGGGATCGAGGTTCGGCGCGGCGCCCGGCGGCGTCTCGCCGGTCGCGATGCGCGGCGGCTGCGGTTCGATGCGGCCGGCGGCCGGCTCGCCGACCGACAGTTTCGGCTCGATCCGCCGCACCGTGCCGTCTTCGCCGACCGCATCGGTCAGTTCGAGCACGTCGTCCTGCCGCCCCGCTCTGGGAGGCGCCGCCGCATCGCCCGGCTTTTTTTCATCGGCGATGATGCGGTTGATCGAGGCGAGAATTTCTTCCATCGAGGGTTCCGGCTGAGGTTTTGCATCCGACATCGAAACAACCGATAAAGATGAAGCCTTCCGCCAACCTAAGCAAAACTCGCCGAGTTTATCCATAAGGATCTGGCGGCCCCTTTCAAAACCCTCGTCTCCGTTCGCGAAAGGACAACAGGAGGGGTCGAGAAATCGCGACGGCGCGGCTGTAAAGACGGTTTCTCATTCCGACAGGCCGCCGCGGAAGCCGATCCAGCTGTTCTTGACCTCTCTGTAATGCTTGTCCATGTCGTAGAGCTTGACCGGCAGCTTGAGATCGGGAGCGATCAGGCGCCCGACCGCGGCGGCGAGATTGAACGCGGCAAGGGCGGCGTCGTGCTGGGCGACGACAAGCTGCGATTCGACCGTGAACAACATCTGATTTTGCACCAGCACGTCGAGCGTGGTGGCGGTTCCGACCAGCGCCTGCTGTTCGACGCCCTGCAGCGCGATCTGGGCCGCCCGCACCGCGGCCTGAAACGAGGCGATGCTGGCGCGCGCCGCGCGCAATGTCTCCCAATTGTCGGTCGCGGTCTGCACCGCCGCCCGGCGCGCGTCGTCGACCTGGGAGAGGCGCTGCCCGACCGTCTGCTCGGCTTGGCGGGTCTGCGAATAGATCGCACCGCCTTCATAGAGCGGCACCGTCATCTGCGCCGTGATCGAGGCCTGCGTCGAGGTTACGTTCTTTAACAGCGTCGACTGGTCGAAGCCACGGGTAAGCTCGCCGACCACCGAGATCTGCGGCAGCAATTGGCCGCGCACGACATCGACATTATCGCGTGCGGCCAGCTCCGTGAAATTCGCCGCGATCACGCTGAAATTGTCGTGCGCGGCGAGGTCCAGGGCCTCCCGGCGGGTGGCCGGCAGCGCCGGGATGCTGCGCGGAAAGACGAGCCGGCCGGGCGGATGCCCGACCGCGCGGGCATATTCGGCACGGCTGGTTTCGAGCGTGCCTTCGGCGGCGATGCGGGTGGCGGTGGCCTGGGCGAGCGAGGCCTCGGCCTGCGCGACATCGGTGCGGGTCACCTCGCCGACGCGAAAACGCGCCTCCGTCGCCGCCAATTGCTGGCGCAGCACCGCTTCGTTGTTGCGGTCGACCTCGACCAGGGTCTGGTCGCGCACGACGTCGAGATAGGCTTGGACGACGGCCTGGAACACCGCGGTTTCGACCGCCAGGGTCTGTGCCCGCTGCGCCTCGATCGTATTGATCGCTTGGCGGGTCTGCGCCACCGTGCGGCCGCCGCGATAGAGCGGCTGGGTGACGCGCAGATCGAGGGACCACGGCGTGAGATGCGCATACGAGTTCGGGAAATGCTTCTGCTGGAACTCGGAAGCGCTGTACCCGGCCTGGCCGGTGAAGGTGACGGTCGGCCGCCAATTCGCCAGCGCCTGCGGCACCTGCTCGTCGGTCGCCCGCAACAGCGCACGCTGCGCCAACAGCTGCGGATTGTTGTAATAGGCAAAGGCGAGCGCCTCGGTCAGCGATTCCGCCGCGGCGGGGGCGCGGGGCAAGGCCAGCAGAACAGCGGCGAGCGCCGCCGTTGCGGTCGGGCGAAGGCGCCGCGTCGTGCCCGCCTCGCGGGATCGCTCGGGGGCGGAAGCGTCTGCGGACATCGCGGCCTTAGATCGGCAGGGCTTGCGGAGCATGGAATATCGGTACTTTCGCTAATATACCAGAAGTTGATAACAAGGTGCCGAACGCCGCTCGCCGCACAACGCCCACAACCCTCCGGCCGTCAGAAGACGAAAGCGGGCTCGGGCGCAAAGCCCGGCAACAGCGGGGTTGCGGCGTCGAACAGCAAGCGCCGCCCGAACAGGCCGTTGGTCCGCATCATGAGCATGGCGCGACCGGGAGCGTCTTCGGGCTTGATCACGGCCACGAGCCGGCCGCCTTCGGCGAGCTGTTCCTTGATGTCGGCCGGCACCTCGGCGATCGCCCCGCCGAACAGGATCACATCATAAGGCGCGCGCGGCCGCCAGCCCTCGCGCAACGGCCCCTCGACGACGCTAACCGCGGCGAGGCCGTGCTCGACCAGCGCGGCGCGGGCCCTTCTGGCCAGCTGCGGATCCTGCTCGAGAGCGACCACCGCACGCCCAAGCATCGCCATCACCGCCGCTTCGTAGCCGCTGCCGGCGCCGACGACGAGCGCCATCTCGGCGCGCCCGAGCGCGGCGGCCTGGATGAGCCGCGCCGCCACCAGCGGCTCCATCATGTAGCGACCGCCGCCGAGCGGCAAATCCTCGTCGATATAGGCGATCCCGCGCAATTTTTCGGGCACGAACAGTTCGCGGCGGATGCCGTTGAACGCAGCCAGCACGCGCTCGTCGGTGACCTTGTTCGGGCGCAGCTGGTGCTCGATCATGTTCAGGCGGGCGGTCTCGTATATGCTCATCGCAGTTTTGCCGGCAAAGCAAGCGGCGCGTTATAACGGGCCGCCCCTTTCGGGACAATCGTTCGGGACACTCTTCAGGATCACTCCGACAGCCGGTACAGCGGCTGCTCCAGCGCCGGAATTTGCAACAGCAGCGCGCTTGCGCTCTGGCCCGACCGCGGGTGACGCCAATGCGGCGCGATCTCGAGCAGCGGGACGAGCACGAATCGCCGCTGGTGCAGGCGCGGATGCGGCAATATCAAGAAGGGCGTCTCGACCACCGCCCCGTCATAGTCGAGCAGATCAAGATCGAGGGTCCGCGCGGCGTTGCGGGCTCCGCGCACGCGCCCGAAGCGGGCCTCGATTCCCTGCAACAGGGACAGCAGCGCGCCCGCGTCGAGGCCGGTCGCCAGCGCCGCCACCGCGTTGACAAACCACGGCTGGTCGGCGGGCGGCACCGGCGCGCTGGCATACCAGTGGGAGCGGGCGCAGATCCGCACGCCTTCGCCTTCGAGAGCGGCCAGAGCGGCCGCGACGATTTCGCGCGGCGGGCCGAAGCGGGCGCTTTCCAGATTGCTGCCGATGCCGATCAGGATCACCTTGGCTTCTCCGCGCCGTGGGGCGCTTGACGAGATCGAGCGCGGTGTATGACACTCGCCGGCATTATCGGATCCGATGGGGCATTCATCTCAATGGTTTTCTATCCGCAAGAGCGTCTCGCTTTGTTCATTGACGGCGCCAACCTCTATTCCGCCGCCCGCGGCCTCGGCTTCGACATCGACTATAAGCGACTGCTCGAGCTGTTCCGGGAGAAAGGGCGGATGATACGGGCCTTCTATTATACCGCGTTGGTGGAGGATCAGGAGTATTCCCCGATCCGGCCGCTCGTCGACTGGCTCGATTACAACGGCTATACGATGGTGACGAAGCCGACCAAGGAGTTCACCGACGCGATGGGGCGCCGCCGCGTCAAGGGCAATATGGACATCGAGCTGGCGATCGATATGCTCGAAATGGCGCAATACATCGATCACGCCGTCCTGTTTTCGGGCGACGGCGATTTCCGGCGCCTGGTCGAGGCGGTGCAGCGCAAGGGAGTGCGCGTTTCGGTCGTGTCGACGATCCGCTCCTCGCCGCCGATGGTGTCGGACGATCTGCGCCGGCAGGCCGATAATTTCATCGATCTGCAGGATCTGCTGCCGCATATCATGCGCAACCATCATCCGCGCGAAGACGCCCACCGGCCGCGCACCGAGCCCGCCGAAAATCCGTGACCGGGAAGGGGCCGGCGCCTCCCCCGCCGGACTGCCCGCTCTGCCCGCGCCTTGTCGCCTACCGCCAAACCCAGCGGGACAGCCATCCGGACTGGTTTAACGCGCCGGTCCCCTCCTTCGGCGATCGGGGGGCGGAGGTATTGATCGTCGGATTGGCGCCGGGCCTCAAAGGGGCAAATCGGACCGGGCGCCCCTTCACCGGCGACTATGCCGGCGAGCTGCTCTATCGGACGCTCGACAAGTTCGGTTTTGCCGAGGGCCGCTATGAGGCCCGGGCGGATGACGGGCTGCGGCTGCGGCGCGCGCGCATCACCAACGCCGTGCGCTGCGTGCCGCCGCGAAACCGACCCGAGCCGGGTGAAATCGCCGCCTGCCGGTCGTTCCTGGCCGCCGAGATCGCGAGCATGCCGCGGCTGCGGGCGATCCTCGCGTTGGGGGCCGTCGCTCATCATGCGGTGTTGGCTGCACTCGGCTTCTCCCGCGCGCGCTTCCCGTTCGTCCACGGCCGCCTCTACACCCTTGCCGACGGCCTGTGGCTCGCCGACAGCTATCACTGCTCGCGTTACAACACCAATACGGGCAGGCTGACCGCGGCGATGTTCGAAGCGGTCTTTGCCGCCCTCGCCGGTCGGCTCGGCGGCTGAAGGCGGGCGCAAGAGACATTCTGCCGCGCAGGCGCCGCTTGCCATCCGAGGCCGGCGCGGCTATTATGCGAACAGTTCGCATTTGCACGACATGCGCCGATGCGCCCTCTCGCCTGGATCATGGTCCCGCTGCTCGCCAGCATGGCGGCGCCCGCTTTCGCCGACATGCCGCAGGTTGCGATCGCGATCAAATCCCATCGCTTTGTTCCGAGCGAGGTGCAAATCCCCGCCGGCACCAAGGTCGAGTTGCTGGTCCGCAACCAGGATGCGACGCCGTCGGAATTCGAAAGCACGGCGCTGCATCGTGAGAAAATCGTTACCGCCGGCCAGCAGATCAGCGTATTCGTCGGACCGCTGCAGCCGGGCCGCTACGAGTTTTTCGACGATTTCCACCCGCAGACGCGGGGTCATCTGGTGGTGAAATAGGGGGCGCCGTGCTGGCCACCGCGATCATCGTCTTTCGTGAGGTTCTCGAGGCCGCTCTCGTCATCGGCATCGTGCTCGCCGCCAGCCGCGGGGTGCCGCGGCGCGGGATCTGGGTGGCGGGCGGGACCGCGGCAGGGATCCTCGGGGCGATGCTGGTCGCCGCTTTTGCCGATGCGATCGCCGCGGCGGTCAACGGCATCGGGCAGGAGCTGTTCGACGCCGCCATCCTGTTCACGGCGGTGGCGATGCTCGGCTGGCACAATGTGTGGATGAGCCGGCACGGTCGCGAATTGGCGGCCGAGGCCGGCACCATCGGCAAAGCCGTGCTGGCCGGAAGCCGGCCGCTGACGGCACTGGCTCTTGTGGCCGGCGTTGCGGTATTGCGCGAAGGCTCGGAGATCGTGCTGTTTTTGTACGGCATCGCCATCAGCACCGGGGTCGGCGGGCTCAGCATGTTGGCGGGTGGCGCGCTCGGTCTTGCCGCCGGCGCGGCGATCGGCACGGCGATCTATTTCGGGCTTCTCGCCATCCCGCTGCGGCGGCTGTTCACGGTTACGAGCTGGCTGATCCTGCTCCTGGCCGCCGGCATGGCCTCGCAAGGCGCGGCTTTCCTGATGCAGGCCAATCTGCTGCCCGCACTTGGCAATGCCGTATGGAACACCTCCGCGATCCTGACCGAGCGCAGCCTGCCCGGTCTTGTCCTGCACGTGCTGATCGGCTATTCGGCGCAACCTGCCGGCATTCAGCTCGTCTTCTACGTCGCGACGATCCTCGTCATCGGCACCTTGATGCGGCTGTTGGGCCGCGCCCCGGCGCCGGCGCTGGGGGCGTCCGTGAGCCGAGCCGAGCCGGCGAATTAAAAACGGCTCGGCATGCGGGGCGCGGCAATGGGGGGTCTATCGGCATGATAATGCGAATGCATATCATTCGCATATTTTCCCTGCTGACCGGCGCGGCCGTCATTGCCGCCGCGGGCCCGGCCGTAGCGAGTTTCAAGGTCTGGCAGCCGGATGCGGAGTATGGCGAGACCGCGGTCGAGACGCTCGGCGACTGGGGCCACGCGCCGATCGCCGCCCATAGCGGCGAACAGCTGTATACTGAAGAGATCGAACGCGGTCTGACCCCGTTCTGGCGGACCGAACTCGAGCTCGAGCAAGAGCGTCTGCCCGGCCCCGGCCAGCCGACCAATCTGAGCGCCGTGGCGTCGGAGAATGTCTTTCAGCTCACCGAGCGCGGCCAGTATTGGCTCGACGCCGGGTTGTTTGCCGAATACGAGCAGTCGCTGCTGCCGAAGACGCCGAATGCGGCGATTTTTGGGCCGATCCTGCGCAAGGAGATGTTCGGCACGATCGATACGGTCAACCTGTTCGTCGAAAAGGATCTGGGCTCCTACGCCGAAGGGCGGCCGCACTTTCTGTACGCCTGGGAGACGCGGATCGCGCTCGGCACGCCGATCGAACCGGGCTTTCAGGCCTATGGCGCGCCCGACCCCGCCGGTCACCTCCTCGGGGATCAGCGTCTCGGCCCGGTTCTGTTCGGTACCGTGACCCGGCTCGGTCCGGGCGCCCTCAGATGGAATGCCGGAGTCCTATTCGGGCTGACGGCGGCGGCGCCGCGCGAGACAATCCGCTGGCAGGCCGAATACGAGATCCATTTCTAGCCGCCCTATCCCGGGCCGCCCCCTGGATATCACGCGGTCGAATACAGCTCCGTCCGATGGCGAGATTTTTCCCCTCTTTTCGCTGCGATCGCCGTCAGGCGTTGTGCGCGCGCAGGATGCGGGCGCGGCTTCGCTGCCAGTCGCGATCGCGTTCGGCCTGACGGCGGTCCACCTTGCGCTTGCCGCGCGCCAGCCCGAGCTCGACCTTGGCCCGGCCGCGCGCATTGAAATAGATCGACAGCGGCACGAGGGTGATCCCCTCGCGCCGGATCGCACCCAGCAGCCGGTTCAGCTCTTTCTTGTGCAGCAACAGCTTGCGGGGACGCCGCGGCGCATGGTTGAAATGGGCGGAGGCCGGATATTCGGGGATGTTGGCGTTGACGAGATAGAGCTCGCCGCCCTCCTCGTCGGCATAGGCCTCGGTGATGCTCGCCTGCCCCTGCCGCAGCATCTTGACCTCCGTGCCCCGCAATACGAGACCCGCCTCGATCGTATCCTCGATCAGATAGTCGTGGCGGGCGCGGCGGTTCTGCGCGACAAAACGGTCGCCCGCTCTCATGCGGGGCCGGGCATGCGGGGGCGACCCGTCAATTCAGAATGCCGGCGGCGCGCATCGCCTGTTCGACCTTCTCCCGCGTCTGCGGCAGGATCGGCCATAACGGCTGGCGCAGCTCGGCGCTCGCCCGGCCCAGCAGCGAGACCGCATATTTGACCGGGGCCGGGCTGGTTTCGGCGAACAGCGCCTCGTGCAACGGGCACAGACGCTCATTGAGGCGGCGCACGGTCGCGATGTCGCCGCGTTGCCAAGCCTCGTGCAGATCGGCGCACAGCCGCGGCGCGACATTGGCGGTGACCGAGATGCAGCCCTGCCCGCCTTGCGCGAGATAGGCGACGGCGGTGGCGTCCTCGCCGGACAACAGGCAGAAATCCGCGCCGATTTCGACCCGCATCTTGAGCGGGCGCGAGAGATCATTGGTCGCGTCCTTGACGCCGATGATGTTCGGCAATTTGGCAAGCCGTGCCATCGTCGCATTCGTCATATCGACCGAGGCGCGGCCCGGTATGTTGTAGATGACGATCGGCAGATCGACGGCGTCGTGAACCGCCTTGAAGTGCTGGTAGAGGCCTTCCTGCGTCGGCTTGTTGTAATAGGGGCACACGATCAGCGCCGCATCGGCGCCGGCCGCTTTCGCCTGTCGGGTCAGCGCGATCGTGTGTTCGGTCGAATTCGAGCCGGTGCCGGCGACGACCGGAACCTTTCCCGCCGCCACCTCGACGCACAAGGCGATCAGGCGGCGATGTTCGCTCTCCTCGAGCGTCGGCGATTCGCCGGTCGTGCCGCACGGGACAAGGCCGTGCGTGCCCTCCTCGAGCTGCCATGCCACGAAATCCTGGAACGCGGTTTCATCGACCGCTCCGTTGCGGAAGGGCGTAATCAGCGCGACGAGCGACCCTTTGAGCATCGTTGCCTCCCGAATTCGGCACAGCGCACCAACGATAGTCCCCACCCCGGCCCGCTTCAACAGCTTCCCCCGCGCCTGTCTTTCCGACCCGCGCCGCAGGCGAACGCAAAAAGGGGATGATGCGACTTGCGGCCGGCGTCGAAAAAACGTAAGCAGCCTTTTGCCTCATTTTTGTCCCGGGAATAAGGAGCGGCCGGCCTTGACTCCCGTCTTCCGCACCCTGACGGCCTTTGCCCTCGGCATCTGCGTGCTCGCTTCCGGCATTCAGCGGACGGGCGACGGCAAAACCGCCCGAGCCCCGGCTGCCGGCCTTCGAGCCGCGCCTCCGCCCCCCGCCGCCCGCCAAGCCGCCGCGCCTGCGACCGCCGCCAGCCCGGCCGGCAATCGCCGCGCCGTCGTCGCACAGGTCAAGCCGCTCTCGATCGCCGATGTCGCGGCGATGCGCGCGGCCATGGCCGCCGCCCATGACGGCGATTGGCCGCGGGCCTATGCCGCGGCGGTCCGAATCGGGGATCCGGTGGCGGTCAAGGTTCTGCACTGGATGGATCTGATCCATTCGCGCCCGAACGGGCGCTTTGCCGACATCAGCACCTTTATCCTGCAGAACCCCGACTGGCCGGGTCAGAAGGCGCTGCGCCGGCAGGCCGAAGCGGCTCTGTCCGGCCAGCCCGACGCGGTCGCGCAGGCGTGGCTGCAGCGCTACCCGCCGGTGAGCGCCGCGGGCCTGGTGCGGCAGGCCGAGATCATGCTCGACCGCGGCGATGTCGCGGGCGGCACGGCGGCGCTGCGGAACGCCTGGATCAACGGCGATTTCGGAGCCGTCGACGAGAAGGCGTTTCTCGCCCGCCACGGCGCCGCGATTCGCCCGCAGGACAATGCGGCGCGCCTCGACCGGCTCCTCTGGGACGGCCAGAGCGAGGCGGCGCGCCGGATGCTGAAGCGGGTTTCGCCGGACGAGCGCGCGCTGGCCGAGACGCGGCTGGCTTTGATGGCGATGAAGCCCGATGCCCCGGCCCTTTACGCCCGCATTCCGGCATCGCTGCGCTCGGATCCGGGCCTATTGCTCGACGAAGTGCGATGGGATCGCAAGAAAGACGACATCGCCGCGGCGAGCCAGATCCTGCTCGCCGAGCGGGGCGATCCGGTCCATCCCGACGCTTGGTGGCGCGAGCGGCAAATCATCGCCCGCCGCCTTCTCGCCGACGGCAAACCCGATCTCGCCTACAAGATCGTCGCCCGGCATGGCCGGCTTAGAGGCAACGCCTATTCCGAGGCTGAGTTTCTGCTCGGCTTCATCGCCTTGCATTTCATGAAGGAGCCGGCGCTCGCTTTCGATCATTTCTCGCGCATGCTGCCGTGGGCGGAAACGTCCTTCACGAAGGCGCGGGCCGGCTATTGGGGTGGGCGCGCCGCCTTGGCGGAAGGAAAATCGGCGCTGGCCGAGAAGTGGTTCGCCGTCGGCGCCCGGCACATGGCAACTTTTTACGGCCAGCTCGCCGCTCATCAGCTCGGCCAGGACGCGCCGCCGCATCCGGGTCCGGAGCCCGTCCCCACCGCCGCCCAGCGCGCGCGCTTCGACGACAACGAGCTGGTCCGCGCCATCCGGCTCTTTTTCGCCGCCGGCTATCCCGAATTCGGCAAGGCTTTCCTGCTGCATCTGGCGAAGGAGACGAAGAGCGCGGTCGATTTCGGCATGCTCGCCGGGCTTGCCGAGCAGGAGGGGCGCCCCGATCTCGGCATCGCCGTCGCCCAGATCGCGGTGCGCGCCGGCATGCCGCTGATGCGGCATGGTTATCCCGATATCGCCCTGCCCGGCGGCGGCAACACCGAGCACGCGCTGCTGCTGGCCGTCATGCGCCAGGAAAGCGCGTTCGAACCGCGGGCGCTCAGCCCCGTCGGCGCGCGCGGGCTGATGCAGTTGATGCCGGCAACGGCCAAGACCGTCGCCGGCGAGATCAATCTGCCCTTCTCTGCCGAGCGTCTCGTTACCGACGGCAGCTACAACATTCGCCTAGGACGCGCTTATCTGCAGAGCCTGATCGATGATTTCGGCGGCTCCTATGCGCTCGCCATCGCCGCCTACAATGCCGGCCCCGGCCGAGTACAGCAGTGGCTGCAGCAATACGGCGACCCGCGCGGCGGCAAGATCGGCATGGTCGACTGGATCGAGATGATCCCGGTCGACGAGACGCGCAATTACGTGCAGCGCGTGCTCGAAAACCTGCAGATCTACCGCGGCCAGGCCGGGCACCAATCGGCCTTTTCGCTGGTCAGCGACCTGGCACGCTGAGGCCGAGCCGCTGCGCCGCCCGGCGGCTCTCGGCGAGGCTGGCTTGATAGCGGCGGTAAAGGGCGTCCTGCTCGGCCCGGTCGGCTTCCGTCTTGTTCACGCGCGCCGCCAGGGTCGCGCTCTCCGCCTCGAGCACATGCACGCCGTGGCGCAGGCGCGCCAGCGTCTGCTGCAGCCGCGCGATGCGGTCCGGGTTCGGCGCGGGCTGTCCGGACGGGGCAGGCCGAGACGGGTTCGCCAGGGCTTGCGCGGCGGCAAGCTTGGCCTTGGCAGTGGCGAGCTGGTCGCGCAATGCCGCGGCCTGCCCCGCAAGGGCGGAGAGCCGGTTTTCGGCCTCGCTGCGCTCGCCCTCCGCCCGGGCGAGCTTGTCCTGTAGGCGGGCTATGGCGTCCTGCAGATCAGCGTTGACGCGTTCCGCCCGCATTGCCGCCCGCTCCTCGCGGGCGACCTGACGAGGCTCTGAAATCCGGGCGATGCCAAGACAGCCGAGCAAAACCGCGCCGCCGCACAGGCCGAGCAGCGCCGCCGCCGACATGGCGGGCGACAGCACTCGGCGCGCGCTGCCCATCACCGTAATGCGTATGCAGGGAAAGAGGCTTTTCCCCCGCTGCGAGATCCCGGCGGCCATCCCCCCAGCTCCATCCCGCCGCGCCGCGGCTGTTCGATCGGCCAAAACCGGACCGGATGCGGCGACCCCCGATCCCGCGCCGCGCCGCCCCGACGGGCGCGACCCGGCCGCAATCCCACAGCAGAGCATGCGGCGGCGCCGACCGGGCGCGAAATTAATCGTTCGCGCCAGCCCCGGCAATACCCGATCACCCTTGCGCCGTCCACGCCCCGACGGAGACCCGGGCCTCGGGAAGCAACGACTGGGCGCGGCAATATTCGGCAAAGACGCCGGCGCGGGCCGACAGTTCGTCAAAGCTGCCCTGTTCGCAGATGACGCCATCCTTCAGCACGACGATATGGTCGCAGCGCCGCACCGTCGACAGCCGGTGGGCGATGATGAACGTCGTGCGCCCTTGCGCAAGGCGTTCGATCCCGGCCATGACCAGCGCCTCGGTATGCGCGTCGAGCGCCGAGGTCGGCTCGTCGAGAATCAGGATGGGCGCGTCGCGCAGAATGGCGCGGGCGATCGTGATGCGCTGCTTTTCTCCCTCGGAAAGGCTGATGCCGGCCTCGCCGATGACCGTGTCGTAGCCCTGCGGCCAGGAGCGGATTAACGTATCGATACAGGCCAGTTGCGCCGCCCGCTCGATCGCCGCGTCATCCGCGCCCGGGTTGCCGTAGGCGATATTGTCGCGCACCGACAGCGGAAAGATCAGCGGCGGCTGCAGCACCATCGTGATCTGCTGGCGCAGCGATGTGAGCCGGTAGCGGCGCAGATCGACGCCGTCGATCTCGACATGGCCCGCCGTCGGATCGAAAAATCGCGGCAGCAGCGAGAGCAGCGTCGACTTGCCCGCGCCGGTCGGCCCGACGATCGCGATCTTGGCGCCGGCCGGGACTTTGAGATCGATGCCGCGCAGGACCGGCGCGTCGGAACGGTAGCAGAAGGCGACGCCATGCCAGGCGACCTCGCCGCGCGCCCCTTGCGGCGGGAAGCTCAGCGTGCCATCGGCGAGATCGGCCTCGGTGTCGAGCACCTCGAAGACCCGCCGCGCCCCGGCCCGCGCCCCGGCGATCAACCCCCAGCTTTGCGTGATCTGATTGATCGGGGCATAGAGCTGGGCGAGATAGGAGACGAATACGATCAACTGGCCGAGCGTCAGCCGGCCGGAAAGGACGGCGTGCGCCCCGGCATAGAGGACCAGCGCGGTGCCGCCGGCAATCACCCCATTGACCGCCCCCGAATAGAGCGTCTGCCAGCTGTAAAGCCGCAGGGTCGCATTGAGGCTCTCGCGGCTCGCCCCCATAAAGCGGCGATGTTCTTCCTCCTCCTTGGTAAAGGCCTGAACCAGCTGGATCGCCGCCATTGTCCACTGCACCAGCGAATAGACCCGGCTTTCGCTCAGGCGGACTTCGGTGGCGACATCGACGATCTTGCGATTGAACCGCGAAATCAGGACGAACAGCGCGGGCACGACGCTGAGCGCCAGCACCGTCAGCAGGGGATCGAGCGGCATCAGCACGAACAGCATGCCGGCCAGCAGGATAGCGGCCGACAGGATCGGCAGCGCGCCGTTCATGATCATCGTCTGCACGGCAAAGCTGTCGGCGGTGATGCGGTAGAGCAGATCGCCGACCCGCTGGCGCCGGTGAAAGGCCAACGACAGCCTCTGCAGATGGGCGTAGAGCGCGCCGCGCAGATCGTTGACCATGCTCTGACCGACGCGGATCGTCGTGTAGTTGTGCAACAGGACGAGCCCGCCGGCGCCGAGATGGACGAGAATCAGCGCCAGGCAGGCCAGAACCAGGAGCCGCCCCGGCGGCATCGCGGCCACAGCCGCGATCGGCAGCGGCTTTCTTGTCAGGACATGATCGACGACGATTTCGAGCGGCCACGGCTTCAGCAGTTCGAACCCGACCGTCATCAGGATCTGCGCCAGCGCCCATAGGATCTGCCAGCGGTAGGGCTTCAGATAAGGGAGCAGATGTTTTGCCATGGCAGCCGGCGCGCCCGACGGGTCGGACCCGCAGAGATCACCGTCTCATGCCGCCCGGTTCGGCACAGTGCGGGGCGCAAGCGGCAGGGGGGTCAGGCGGGCCTGCTCGGCGACGGTTTCGATGACGCAGTGCATGACCCGCGCGAACGAGGCCAGATGATACCCCATGACCGCGGCGCTGGCGAGGCCGAACCCCCCGATCGCGGCGGCCGCAAGCGGCCAGCCGAAAATCAGCGCGAACGCCGCCAGCGCCGCGTATAGGCGCAACAGCGCACGCGCCGACCCCGACAGCCGCATCGCGCAACGGGCCTGCAGCAGCCGCTTGCCGCCGCCGTGGTTCTCGCTGCAGACAAGCAGCAAGGCGCGGCTGAACAGACCGCGCGCGATCTTGACATCCCAATCGCTCCAGCCGGTATCCGGCATGACGAAATATTTATGCGGCTTCAGGAAGGCCATGACGCCGGCGAGCAGGACCTCCTTTTCGGCGCCGCTCTCGCTCCAGTAGGACAGATGGAAGGCGCGCCGCAGCCATGAGATGCGGGCGCGCTGGGCGACGGCGATCGGCCGGATGCGCGCCGGCCCGCGCATCTGGCGCAGGCGCCACCGGGTCCGTTCCCAGCCGCGCAGCAGCGGCGCGACATAGATCAGAAAGGCGACCAGCGCGCGCGCCTTCAGCCCGCGGAAGCGGGCGTCGATCGGCGCGCGCACCGCGCCGTTGATGCACAGGGCCCAAGTCGTGAGCAGCGGCACGGTGAGGAGCCAGCGCCAGCCGCCGCCGATGATCCCGCCGAGCGCCAGCACCAGCGCCGCCGCGCTCCATTCGAAGGTCAGCGGCAACAATGCGGTCAGTGATGAAGGCGGCTCATACAATGTCTGGAACAGGCCGCGGCCGAAAACGCCGGAATAAATCAGCGGCCGGCGCGAAAACAGCAGCGCCGGCGACAGGTCGCCATAGATGCGGCCGAGCCATTTCGCCTGTCCGAACAGGTTGAAGCGCAACGGATGCTTGGCATAGACGAGCGCTTCGGCCTTGCCGTAGCCGCGCTGCTGATTGAAATAGGCTTTGACCGTATTGCGGCGGAAATGCCAGACCACCGCCGCCGGACAAAAGCCGATCGTATAGCCCGCATCCTGCAGGCGCCAGCATATGTCGACATCATCGCCGGCGGCGCGATAGATCGGATCAAAACCGCCCAGCCGCAGCAGCACGTCGCGGCGGAACGCCATGTTGCAACCGGCGATATGCTCGGCGACCTCGTCGCTCAACAGGACATGGGTCGGTCCGCCGGGCGAGACCGCGACCGCGGCCGGGATCAGGCTCGGCTCCGGCGGCGGAAAGTTCGGTCCGCCGCAGGCGACGAGGCGGCCTGCCTCCATCTTGGCGACGAGATAGGTCAGCCAGTCGGGGTCGGCGACGCAGTCGCTGTCGGTATAGGCGACGATCTCGCCGCTCGCCGCCTCGGCGCCGACATTGCGGGCGACGGAGAGCCCCTTATTGGGCTGGTTGATGATCCGGCAGAATGCGTGCCGTTCGGCGATGGCGAGCGTGCCGTCGCGCGAGCCGTCATTGACGAGGATGACCTCGTAATCGGGATAGTCGAGCGCCGCGAGCGAAGAAAGGCACCGGTCGAGCGTGCGTTCGGCGTTATAGGCGCAGACGACGACGGAAACGTGGGGATAGCGCGGCAGGGGCGGCGGCAATGTCCCGTTGTAGCAGGCCGCGACGGCGGCAAGGGCGGGTTTGGGCCGGCGCTCGCGATCGACAAGGCCGAAGGCCCAATCCTCGACCGCATGGCCGCCGGTAAACCACTCGTCGGTCCAGGCGAACACGCAGGTGCCGGCGACCCCCGACTGAAAAGCGGCGGCGAGCTGCCAAGACAGGATCTCGCTCTGCCTGTCCTCGCCCTCCCGCAGCGAATCGATGCCGAACTCGCTCAGCACCAGCGGCCGGTCGGGGGCAAGGTTGTGCAGCCGGGCGAGATAGGAGCGGAACGCCGCCTCCTCATGCAGATAGACGTTGAAACAGACGAAATCGGTGAAATCGATCGTCAGATATTCGGTGGTCGGAAAATTCGCGTAGGAGACGAGCGCGCCGGGATGTTCGCGCTTGACCTGCGCGACCAGGCTCTTCAGGAAGCGCCGGACCGGCTCGGCGCCGTGCCAGCGGACGATATCGGGCGGGATCTCGTTGCCGACCAGATAGGCAAAGACGGCGGGATGCCGCGCGCAGGCGCGCACGCCGTCGGCGACCGCCCGGCGGATGCGCTGCTGCATCTCGCGGCTGTCGAGAAAGGCCACATGCTGCGTCCATGGCAGGCCGACGAGGAGTTTGAGACCGGCCCGGTGGGCGGCGTCGAGCAGCCACAGAGGCGGCACGGTAAAGATCCGCACCGTATTGACGCCGGCCTGCGCCATCCGCGCGAAATCCGCCGCGACGACCGCGCGGGAGGGGAATTGCATCCCCTCTTCGTCCGGCGCGAAGGGCCCGTAGGTGACGCCCTTGACAAAATGCTTGCGCTCGCCGGCAAAGAAGAACTTGCCGTGAACGCGGATCGGCGACGGTGGCGCGGGCACCGCGCTCGACCGGGCCGCCGCCTCCGCCCTCGCGGGGGCGAGCTCGTCGAGCGCAAGTGTGGTCATCGCGGGCCCTCCTCAGCCGAGCCGCGGCGGCCGATCTCGTGACGCGGGCGGCGCTCGCATAACGGGCGGCTGCGGCTTTCATTCCCGCCGATCGCCCGGGAGCGGCGGCCGGCCGCGGCCGCTATGCCAGGCGAGAGCGGTGGCGAGGATGGTGTCAAGGTCGGAGGAGCGGGCCCGCCAGCCGAGCCGCCGGACGGCCTCGCGCGCATCGGCGACGAGAACGGGCGGATCGCCCGGCCGACGCGGCGCATGGCGCTGCGGCACCCTGCGGCCGCTGACCCTCTCGGCGGCGGCGATCACCTCGCGCACCGAATGGCCGCGGCCGGTGCCGAGATTGAGCGCCAGACTCTCGCCGCCGGCGGCGAGATGTTCGAGCGCCGCGACATGGGCGGCGGCGAGATCCTCGACATGGATATAGTCGCGGATCGCGGTGCCGTCCGGCGTCGGATAGTCGGTGCCGTAGATCTCGACGCAGGGACGGCGGCCGAGCGCCGCCTCCAGCACCAGCGGGATCAGATGGGTCTCGGGCTCGTGCCTCTCGCCGATCTCGCCGTCGCGGTCGGCGCCTGCGGCGTTGAAGTAACGCAACGACACCGAGCGCAGGCCGTAGACCTCGTACCAGTGAAGGGCGCGCTCGAGCGCAAGCTTGGTGTCGCCATAGGGATTGACCGGGAGCTGCCGCGCGCTTTCCGGGATCGGGACCGTCTCGGGGACGCCGTAGGTCGCGCAGGTCGAGGACAGAATGATCTTGTCGAGCCCGCTCTCGCGCATCGCCGCGAGGAGGGCAAGGCCGCCGGCGAGATTGTTGTGGTAGTAGAGGGCCGGATCGGCGACCGATTCGCCGACATAGGCGAAGGCGGCGAAATGCATGACCGCGCTGACCCGATAGCGCGCGATCGTCGCGACGAGGCGCGCGCGATCGGCGATGTCGCCCTCGACGAGCGGCCCCCAGCGCACCGCCGCGCGATGCCCGCGCGTCAGATTGTCGAAGGCGACCGGGAGATATCCGGCGCGCGCCAGCGCCTTGCAGGCATGGCTGCCGACATAACCGGCACCGCCGGTGACCAGGACCGCTCGAGACATCCGCGCTCGCCCGCAATCGCCTCCGCCCGCCACAGAACGGCAAAACCGCCCGGCTTCATCCTCCGGATTGCCACGGCAATGGCGGCGGCGGCCACGGCGTGACGGGCGGCCGCCACGCGATGAGCGGCCGCGAGGGAAGCAAGTGCTCGGGCCAGTTGTAGATCGTGATCACATAGGGCTGGCAGGGCCCCCGCCACGTGATCAGCTCGCCCGGATTGGCCGGATGCGTCTTCTGCTCCAGCAGCACATAGGGTGTGGCACAGATCTGATCGGCGAGCAGCCCGTTCGCCCCGGGATCGTAATTGTTGAACCGCGCATATTCCGGCGGGGTCTTGCCGGCCTGCCGCAGCGCGCTGATGCCGAAGCCATCCTTGACCGGGATGTAATCGGCGCAGCCCGCGAGCAGCACGGCCAAAAGCGCGATCGGGAAAAGGGGACGCATACCGGACCGATCTCTGGTTGACCGCCGGATTGTGCCGGGAAGGAAAGCGCGGCGCAATCGCCGCGGCGGCCCGAGCGGAGGGCGGCGCCGCATCACGCAAGCCCCCCGATCGCGGCCGGCAGGTCCCGCATGTCGTCGAGGACGAGCGCGGCGCCGCTGCCCAGCAGCCGCGCGCCATGCCCGGCCCGGCAATGGCTGCCGCCGCAGAAGCCGAGCGCGGTCATTCCGGCAGCGCGGGCGGCCGCCACGCCGGCCGTGCTGTCTTCCACGACGACGCAGCGCCCGGGCGCCGCCCCCATCCGCGCCGCCGCGTACAGAAACAGATCCGGGGCCGGCTTACCCCGCGCCACCATCGCCGCGCTGAACAGGTTCGCAGCAAAGCGGTCGAGCAGCCCGGCGCATTCGAGGCCGAGTCGGATCTGCGCCGGCGCACTGCTTGAGGCGACGCAGAGCGGCCAGGCCAAACCGGCGAGCGCCGCGCGGACGCCGGGGATCGGTTTGAGCAGGGAGCGATAGTCGCGGGCAATCCGCGCCGCCACCGCTGCGGCATAAGAAGAGGGCAGTGCGCGGCCCCATTCGCGCGCGATCGTCGCCAGCATTTCCGCATCGGAGACGCCGCAAAAGCGCTGCAGCAGCGCCTCTTCGCCGATCGCACAGCCGCAGGCGGCAAGGGCCTCGGCATGGGCGCGGGCGGCGATCGGCTCGCTGTCGATCAGCACGCCGTCGCAGTCGAAAATGATCAGATCAAGGCTCACCGCGCCGCCCTGCGGGCGGGGCGCCCGGGTTCCGGTTCCGGCACCGGCACGCCGGCCTTTTCCAGCGCGCTCCTCTGCCGGGCCGCCAGCACCTCTTCATCGAAATCCTCGATCATTTCGCGGAAGAGACGGTGCCAGTTGATCTTGGCCTTGAGGTGCAGGAACACCGCGCCGAGGCCGACCGCGGCGCGGTCCATGAACACGAACTCGCGCGGCGGCCGGACCCCGCCCAGGCGGCGGAGGTCGCGATGCACGCTCTCGGCGACCTCGCGGCCGTAGATCCCGCTCGCCTGGTCTTGGATCAATCGCTCGCGGTCTTCGAGCAGGGGCCCGTAGACGAACAGGGCCCAGCGGTTCAGCACCTCGATCTTCTCGCGCGACAGATCGCGGAAACCCCAGCTCTGATAGGCGTGGACGGCGAGGTCGCGATCGCCTCTTTCGAGCGCATGGTAAAGATCGATGACGCCGCGCACGAAAGCGGCCGGAAAGATGCGGATGCAGCCGAAATCGAGGAGGTTCACGGTGCCGTCCGCGGCCACCGTATAATTGCCCAGATGCGGGTCGCCGTGGATCACGCCGTAATAGTAGAACGGCACATACCAGATGCGGAACATGCGCAAAGCCAGCCGGTTGCGCACCGCCAGCGGCGCCTTGACCGCATCGAGGATCGGCACCCCATCGAGCCAACTCATCGTCAGGAGCCGCCGGGTCGACAGCTCGGGATAAGGCACCGGCACCGCAACCCCCGCCTCGTCGCGAAGGATTATGCCGTAAAGGCGCATATGCGCGGCTTCGCGCTCGTAATCGAGCTCCTCGCGCAGCCGCTCGGCGATCTCGGCGTGGATCTCGGCGGTGCTGATCGCGCGGTCGTAGCGCTCGTATAGGCTCATGACCAGTTTCAATTGTCGCAGATCCGCCTCGACCGCCGAGGCCATATCGGGATATTGCAGTTTGCACGCAAGCTTCGTGCCGTCGAGCGCCTCCGCCCGGTGCACTTGGCCCAGCGAGGCGGCGCGCGCCGCGGTTCTCTCGAAGCTTTTGAAGCGGCGCTCCCATTGCGCTCCCAGTTCGCCGGCCATGCGCCGCCGGACGAAGGGCCAGCCCATGGCCGGCGCATTGGCCTGCAGTTGCACCAGTTCCCGCACGTATTCCTGCGGCAGCGCGTCGGGGATCGTCGCCAGCAGCTGCGCCACTTTCATCAGCGGCCCCTTGATGCCGCCCAGCGCCGCCTTCAGTTCGGCCGCATGGCGGCCGCGATCGAGGCCGAGACCGAGATAGCGCTCGCCGGCAAGCCGTGCGGCGAGCCCGCCCATCGCGGTCGACACCTGGGCATAGCGGCGCATCCGGCCGGTGAAGGAATTGTCGTCGGTCATGATTGCCAACGCCCTCGCGCCCGGCAGGGACCCCTCATCCCTGCCCTGTTGCCGTGAACGGGAAAAGAGGCAGAGGGGCGGCGGCGGCGATCGCCGTTTCTGGCGTCGCGGAGAAGCAGGCTCAACCCAGGCGCTCCAACTCGTCGATAAAGCCGGCGATCACCGCCAGCCCCTTCGACCAGAAGGCGGGATCGCTGGCGTCGAGCCCGAACGGGGCCAGCAGCTCGCGATGGCGCAACGTGCCGCCGGCACGCAGCAGCGCCAGATAGCGTTCGGCAAATCCCTGATGCGCTTCCTGATAGACCGCATAAAGCGAATTGACCAGGCAGTCGCCGAAGGCGTAGGCATAAACGTAGAACGGCGTATGGATGAAGTGCGGAATGTACTCCCAGTAATGACGATAGACGCCGTCCAAATCAAGGGCCGGGCCCAGGCTCTCGCGTTGCACTTCGAGCCAGATCTCGGAAAGCCGCGTCGGGGTCAATTCGGCCTGCCGGCGCTCGTCATGGACGCGCTGTTCGAAGGTCACGAAGGCGATCTGGCGGACGACGGTGTTCAACATGTCCTCGACCTTCTGCGCCAGCATGATCTTGCGGCGCTGCGGCGCGCTCTCGCGCGCCAGCAAGGCGCGGAAGGTCAGCATCTCGCCGAACACCGATGCGGTCTCGGCCAAGGTCAGCGGCGTGTCCGCCATCAAATACCCCTGAGGCGCCGCCAGCACCTGATGGATGCCATGGCCCAATTCGTGCGCCAGCGTCATCACGTCGCGCATGCGGCCCTGGTAATTCAGCAACAGATAGGGATGCGCGCTCGGCACCGTCGGGTGGGCGAAGGCGCCGGGCGATTTGCCGCGCCGCACCGGCGCATCGATCCAGCGCGAGCGGAAGAAGCGTTCGCCTATCGCCGCCATCTCGGGCGAGAAGCGGCGATAGGCTTCCAGCACCGTCGCCGCCGCCTCGGACCACGGGATCACGCGCTCCTGCTCCTCGGGAAGCGGTGCGTTGCGGTCCCAGAACGGCAGGCGCTCGACCCCGAACCACCGCGCTTTCAGACGATAATAGCGGTGCGACAGGGCGGGATAGCTTGCCCGGACCGCCGCGATCAGCGCGTCGACGACCGCGTCCTCGACATGGTTGGCCAGATTGCGCGCCGAGATCGGTCGCGGGAAGCGGCGCCAACGGTCCTCGATCTCCTTGTCCTTGGCAAGCGTATTGGTGATCAGCGCAAAGATGCGCTCGTGTCGGCCCAGCACCGCGCCGATGCTGAGCGCGGCTTCGCGGCGGATCTCGGGATCGGCGCTGGACAACAGATCGAGCGCCTCGGGCTCGGTCAGCTCCTTGCCGCGGACCGGAAAGCGCAGATCGGCGATGGTCTCGTCGAACAGCCGCACCCAGGCGGCGCGGCCGGCAACGGATTTCTCGTGCAGCAGCTTTTCCAGCTCATCCGAGAGCTGGTGCGGGCGGAACGCGCGAATGTCGCGCAGCCACGGCCGGTAGCGGGCGAGCGCCGGATCCGCCGCCTTTTCCGCGAGCGCCTCCTCCTCGATCCGGTTGAGCTCGAGGGTGAAGAACAGCAGCCTCGTCTCGGCGGCATTGATCTGCTCCTGCATCGTCTGGAAGAACCGCCCGATCTCCGGGTCGCCGAGATCGCCGGCATGGACCAGCGAGGCATAGCTGATCAAGCGGCCCGCGAGTTCCTGCAGCCGCTCGTACTCGGCCACGGCGGCGCCGAGTTCCGCCCCCGCAAGCCCGGCGAGCCGGCCTTCAAAGCGGGCGCGGAAGGCCTCGCTTTGTGCGGCAAGGGTCTTAAGGTCGCGGGCCAGCGCTTCGCTGTCGCGGCCGGGATAGAGATCGGATAGATCCCATTCCGGCAGTTCTCCCAGCGCTTGCACCCGCTGTTCGCCCGCTTCGATCGCGTCCATCATATTTCCCGGCCGTCGTTGCGGGCGAGATATGGGGCCGGCGTCCGGAGGCGCCAAGCATCGGCGGGATAGTTGCGGCGGGTATTCCGCGCCGGCGGCAAAACTCGTAGAACAGCGGCGGCGAGGCCGGGGGGAATATGGATTACGAAAACTGCCGCAGCCTGCCGGCGATGTTTTTCGAGCAGGCGGCGCGGCGCGGCAACAAACCGTTCCTATGGCAGAAGAGGGACGGCCGCTATCGTCCGCTCAGCTGGCAGGCGGCCGCGGAGGCGGTGCGCCATCTGGCGCTGGGGCTTTGCGCGCTCGGCATCGGCCGCGGCGAGCGCGTCGCCCTGGTCGCCGAGAATCGACCGGAATGGGTCATTGCCGATTTTGCGATCATGAGCGCCGGCGCCATTACGGTGCCGGCCTATACGACCAACAGCGTCGAGGACCACCGCCACATCCTTGCCGATAGCGGCGCCACCGCCGTCATCGTCTCGAAACCGGCCCTGACCGCGCGGGTGCTCGCCGCAGCCAATCAGGCCGCCTCCGTTCACACCGTGATCGCGATCGAAGGGACGGCCGGACAGGCCGGCAATGTCGACCTGCTATCATGGGAGGAGCTGCTCTCGCGCGGCGCCGCGGCGGAGCAGGATATCGGCGAGCGCATCGCCGCCCTGGCGCCCGACGATGTCGCCTGTCTCCTCTACACTTCGGGAACCGGCGGTGCGCCAAAGGGCGTCATGACGACGCATCGCAACATCCTCGCCAATTGTCACGGCGCCCATCGCGTGCTCGAACGCGTGGGGCTCGGCGAGGAGGTGTTTTTGTCCTTTCTGCCGCTGTCGCACTCCTATGAGCATACGGCGGGAATGATGTTCCCGGTTTCGATCGGCGCCGAGATCTACTTCGCCGAGGGCGCCGACACGCTTGCCGCCAATATGCTGGAGGTGCGCCCGACGATCATGACCGCGGTGCCGCGGCTCTATGAGGTCCTGCACCAGCGCATCCGCCGCGCGATCGCGCATGAAGGCCGCTGGCGGCAGCGCCTGTTCGAGCGGACGGTGAAGATCGGGCGCAAGCGGGTCGCGGCCATCCCGCTGCGCCCCGGCGAGCGCCTCTCCGATCTTTTGCTCGACCGGCTGGTGCGGGCGAAAATACGCCGCCGTTTTGGCGGGCGGCTCAAGGCGATGGTCTCGGGCGGCGCGCCGCTCAACCCCGACATCGGCAGCTTTTTTCTCGCCCTCGGCATCGATCTGCTGCAGGGCTACGGCCAGACCGAGGCGGCGCCGGTGATCAGCTGCAACCCGCCCGGGCGGATCAAGATCGATACCGTCGGCCCGCCGCTCGAGGGCGTTTGCGTGCGCATTGCCGAAGACGGCGAGTTGCTGGTCAAGGGCGACAATGTCATGAAGGGTTATTGGAACGACCCCGAGCGGACCGCGCAAATCCTCGCCGGCGGTTGGCTGCATACCGGCGATATCGGGCAGATCGATGCCGACGGCTATATCCGCATCACCGACCGGAAGCGCGATTTCATCAAGAATTCCGGCGGCGAAATGATCGCGCCGGCGCGCGTTGAGGGGTATCTGACCCTCGAGCCGGAAATCGCCCAGGCGATGGTGTCCGGCGACCGCCGACCCTATCTCGTCGCGGTCATCGTTCCCGACCCGGAACTCGCCAAGGACAAGGGCGGGGCCGAGCTGCACAAGGCGATCGCGGCCGCCGTGGCGCGGGTCAACCGCATTCTGGCTCCGGCCGAGCGCGTGCGGCGCTTCATTCTCGCCGAGGAGCCCTTCACGATCGCGAACGGTCAGTTGACGCCGACCCTCAAGATCAGGCGCCATGTCATTCGCGAAATCTACGGCGAGGCGCTCGAGCGGCTCTACGACGCCAAGAGCGCCGCCGCCTGAGCGAGCGGCAAGGGGAGGAAGGCCATGCGACTGGAAGGCAAGATCGGCATCGTCACGGCGGCGGCCTCGGGGATGGGGCGGGCCGGGGCGCTGCGCTTTGCCCGCGAGGGGGCGGCCGTCGGGATCGTCGACATCGACGCCGAGGGCGTCGCCGCATTGGTCCGCGAAATCGCCGCGGCGGGCGGCCGGGCCGAGGGCATTGTCGGCGATCTGCGCGAGGACGCATTCGCCCGCGAGATCGTGCGGCGCACGGCCAGCGCCTTTGGCGGCCTTGACTTCGTATGGAACCATGTCGGCCATCCCGGCCCCGCCGCGGTCGAGGGGATCGATATGCGGGATTTCGAGATCGCGATCGATCTGAACCTGCGCAGCGTGCTGGTCACGACCGCAGCCGCGATCCCCGAACTGCGCGCCCGCGGCGGCGGAGCGCTGCTCTACACCGCCTCGACCTCGGGTCTGCAGGGTTCGGGCTTCAGCCCGGTCTATTCGATGGCAAAATTCGGCGTCGTCGGCTTCGTCAGAGCGCTGGCCAAGCGCTTGGCGCCGGACAACATCCGCGTCAATGCGATCTGCCCGGGCCCGATCGATACGCCGATGCTGCGCGTCTTTGTCGCGCGGCCCGACCAGCAGCGCGCCGCCGGCATCGATAAGGAAGCGCTAGTCCAGCGGCGCGGCCAGCAGATCCCGCTGGGCCGCCTCGGCCGCCCCGAGGAGATCGCCAACGCCGCCCTCTTTCTGCTCTCCGAGGAAGCCTCCTTCGTGACCGGCGCGGCGCTGCCGGTCGATGGCGGCGCGACGGCTTAAGGGGGCGGTTGCGGCCGCGGGCGGGAAGAGCCGCCGGCGGTCAGGCGAGCTCGCAATAGTGCACGCTGAAGAGCTCCCCGCGATCGATCCAGGTCTCGACCGGGCGCAGGCCGGCGCGTTGCGCCAGCCGCCGAAACTCGGCGACCGAGTATTTGTACGAATATTCGGTATGGATCAGCTCGCCGGCGGCGAAACGGATGCGCGTGCCGGCAATGCGGACCTCCTGATCGGCCAGGCTCTTCAGGTAGATTTCGACGCGACCGCGGGCCTTGCTGTAGAAGGCGAAATGCGCGAAGCCGTCGACATCGATGGCGGCGCCGAGCTCGCGGTTGATGCGCTCCAACAGGTTGCGGTTGAACGCGGCGGTGACGCCGGCGCGGTCGTTGTAGGCGGCCTCAATGAGGTCAGGATCCTTTTTCAGATCGACGCCGATTATCATGTCGCCGCCGGGGCCGAGCAGCCGGCGGCAATTGACGAGAAAGGCCTCGGCTTCCTCGGGCTCGAAATTGCCGATCGTCGAGCCCGGGAAGAAGCCGAGCCGCTTGCCGGCCGGGCCGGGGAGCGAGGGCAGCCGGAACGGGCGCGTATAGTCGGCGCAGACGGCGGCGACCAGCAGCGCGGGGAAGTCCTCGGCAAGGCTCGCCGTCGCGTCGCGCAAATGCTCGCGCGAAATGTCGACGGCAATATAGGCGGCGGGCCGCTCCAGCGCTTCGAGCAGGATGCGCGCCTTGCGGCTGGCGCCGCTGCCGAACTCGACGAGGCAGCATTCCCGTCCCGCCCGCGCCGCGACGGCCGCCGCGTGCTCCTCAAGGATCGCGATCTCGGTGCGGGTCGGGTAATATTCCGGAAGCCGGCAGATCTCCTCGAACAAGGCCGAGCCCCGCGCGTCGTAGAAGAACTTGCAGGGGATCGACTTGCGGGATTGGGTCAGGCCGGCGAGGATGGCGTCGCGAAAACTCTCCTGCTCGTGACCGAGATCGTAAAAGCGCAGGCGCGCGCTGCCGGACATCACCCATCCTCCGCCAGTCGCAGCCCGGCGAATACCCAGCGCGCCGCCGGCGGAAAGAAGTTGCGGTAGCTGGCGCGGATATGCCCCGGAGGCGTCACCGCGGCGCCGCCGCGCAGGACCATCTGGTTGCACATGAACTTGCCGTTGTACTCGCCGATCGCTCCGGCGGCCGCACGGAAGCGCGGATATGCGACATAGGGACTCGCCGTCCATTCCCACACATCGCCGAACATCTGCAAAAGGCGCGGACCGTCCGGGCCGGCAGCCGCGGCGGCGCAGGGATGCAGCCGGCCGCTATCGGCGAAATTGCCTATGACCGGCAGCTCTGCGGCCGCCACCTCCCATTCCGCCTCGCTCGGCAGGCGCTTGCCGGCCCAGCGGGCAAAGGCGTCGGCCTCATAAAAACTGACATGACAGACCGGCTCCGCCGGGTTCAACCGACGGCACCCGCTCAGCGTGAAAATCGACCACGCCCCTTGGCCCTCGCGCCGCCAATAGAGCGGCGCTTCCCAGCCTTGCTGGCATACCGTCGCCCAGCCGTCGGAGAGCCAGAATTCGGGGCGGCGATAGCCGCCATCCTCGATGAAGTCGAGATACTCGCCGCAGGTCGCCGGGCGCGAGGCCAGACGGAAGGGTTCGAGCCAGACCTTGTGGCGCGGCGTCTCATTGTCAAAGGCGAAACCGGCGCCGCGATGCCCGATCTCATACAGCCCGCCGGCAAATTCGACCCAGGCGAGCGGCGCGGCGGCCTGCTGCATCTTCAGTTGCGGCGCCTGATAGCTCGGCAACAGCGGGTTGACCCAAAAGACGTGCTTGATATCCATCAGGATCAGTTCCTGATGCTGCTGCTCGTGGTGAAGGCCGAGCTCGACGAGCGGCGCGGCGGCCTGCCATTGCGCCGCGTCGGCGCGCTCGATGAACCGCGCCATCGCGGCGCCGACATGGTCGCGATAGGCGGCAACCGTATCGAGGGTCGGCCGCGACAGCAGCCCGCGCTGCGGCCGCGGGTGGCGGGGTCCGACCGCCTCGTAATAGGAGTTGAACAGATACGCAAAGGCCGGGTCAAACGGCTGGTAATCCGGATCGAAGCGAGCCAGGATGAAGGTTTCGAAGAACCAGCTCGTGTGCGCGAGATGCCATTTCGTCGGGCTGACGTCCGGCATCGATTGGATCGCCTGATCCTCGGCGGTCAGGTTGACGGTCAGCGCCTCGGTGTCGCGGCGGATCGCCTCGAAACGGGCGAGCGCGGCCGCCCGGCCGAGCCCGAGGGTCTGCTCTTGTGCGGTGCTGTCGAACACATCGTCCCCCAATTCACTGCATCAGCCCGCTAACACCCCCGTTGCCGCTCCGTTGCGCGCCGCGGGCGGGCGCGGTTCAGGCCAGATAGCGCTCGCGTAAATGGCGCTCGAAGCTCGCAGTCCCGAGCGGCTCGCCGGTCGCGCTCAGGATCAGCTCCGCCGTCGACAGCAAAGAGCCTTTGCCGTGCACGCGCTCGCCAAGCCAGTGCAGAAGCGGCGCGAAGCGGCCGGCGGCGATCGCTGCGTCGAGATGCGGGATCTCGCGCCGCGCCGCCGCGAACAGCTGCGCCGCCAGCAGCGCGCCGAGCGTATAGGTCGGAAAATAGCCCCAGGCGCCGTCATACCAATGGATATCCTGGAGGCAGCCCTCGCGATCATTCCCCGGTTTGACGCCGAGCAGCGCCGCCATCCCCTCGGCCCAGGCGCCGGGCAGATCCTGCGGCTTCAGGTCGTCCGCAAGCATCGCCCGTTCGAGCCGATAGCGCAGGATGACGTGCAGCGGATAGGTGACCTCGTCGGCCTCGACCCGGATCAGGCTGCGCGCGATGCGGGTGCAGCGGCGGTAGAGCCAATCGGCATCCCACGCGCCGCCCAGCTCCGCCTGCAGCAGCGGCGCGGCGAAGTCGAGAAAGGCGCGGCTGCGGCAGACTTGCATTTCGAGCAGCAGGGATTGGCTTTCGTGCACGGCCATGCCGCGGGCGGCGCCGACCGGCTGCCAGCGCCACGCGGCCGGCAGGCCGCGCTTGTAGAGCGCATGCCCGGTCTCGTGCAAGACCGCCATCAGCCCCTGCACGAAATCGCTCTCCTCCCAGCGGGTCGTGATCCGCACATCGTCCGGGGTGCCGCCGCAGAACGGATGTGCGCTTTCATCGAGCCGGCCCTGCGCGAAGTCGAAGCCGATGCGCTCCATCAGCCGCATCGCGGCGCGGCGCTGCGCCGCTGCCGGGAACGGCCCCGGCGGCGGCGCGAGCGGCCGCGCCCGCTGGCGCGACAGGGCCTCCTCGACGAGGTCCGGCAGAAAGCGGACGAGGTCCGCGAATACGCGATCGATCGTCGCGACGTCGAGGCCGGGCTCATACTGATCGACGAGCGCTTCGTAGGGAGAAAGATCGAGCGCCGCCGCCTTGGCGGCGGCGACTTCGCGCGTCAGGCGGAGGACGCGTTCGAAGGCCGGCAATAGCGCCGGGAAATCGTCCGCCGCCCGGGCCCGGCGCCACCGCATTTCGCATTCCGAGCAGGCGCGCGAGCGCGCTGCGACCAGCGCGCCCGGAACCGCCGCCTGATGCCACCAACGCCGTCGCATCTCGCGCAGATTCGCCTGCCGCCACGGATCGAGGGCCGCCATTTCCGCTTCCGCCGCGGCGAGAAGATCGGGGATCTCGGGCGCGGTCAGCAGCTCATGGGCGAACAGGCGCAATGCGGCGAGCTGCTCGGCGCGGCCGGAGGCGCCGCCGCCGGGCATGATCGTCGCCGCATCCCATTGCAGCAGGCTGATCGCCTCCTCGAGCAGGCCCAGGCGGCGAAACTGCGCTTCCAGGCGCTGATAGGCGGTCATCGCGCTCCCGTGTTGCGGTGATAGAGGACATAGATCACAAGCAACGCCGCCGCCAAGGAAAACCAGGTCAGCGCGTATTGCAGGTGATGGTTCGGCAGGCTGACGCGGGTCAAGCCGCCCTGCGGCCAGCCGCCGGGGTTCGGCGTCGCATCGGCATCGACATAGAACGGCGCCACCCGCTTGAGCCCGTCGGCGGCGGCCATCGCCGGCAGATCGACCCAAAACCAGCGGTTGCGGCGGGGATCGTTGTTGGGCACGAACCAGTTCGGTTTGCCCGCGGGCGGCAGCCGCAACAGCCCCTCGACCCGCACCGGCCCGGCGATCTCCCCGGCGGCGCGTTTTGCCGGATCCCGCAGCCCGGCCGGGACGAAGCCGCGATTGACGAAAACGACATCCCCGTTCGCCCGGGCGAGCGGCGTCAAGACGTCAAACCCGATCTCGCCGGCATGCGGGGCAGCGTAGAGATAGATTTCTTTGTTGTTCAGAAAGACGCCGTCGGCGAAGACGTGGCGGAATTCCATGCCGCGGGCCTGCTGGAGGCTTTGCGGCAGCGGCACCGGCGCGGCGCTGGTCGCGGCCCGGCGCTCGGCGATCAGCCCCTCCTTCCATTCCAGCCGCTGGATCTGCCAAGCGCCAAGCCCGAGCAGCAGCAGCAGGGTCGGCACCATGAATATCGTCGGCAGCAGGCGCGGGCGAAAGTCGCGCATTTCACTCAAGATGGCGGCGCGAGCCGGTGATGACGGTATTGGAGCGCGATCAACGCCGCCTTAAAGGGCCGCAGCATCAGGACGGCGCCGCCGAGGATCAGCGGCGTCCACAGCGCGAGGTGGACCCACAGCGGCGGCGAAAATGCGATTTCGACGAGAGCGGCAAGGCCGACGACGATCATGCCGAGGAGGAAGACGACGAAGACGGCCGGGCCGTCTCCCGCATCCTGCGCCGTAAGATCGAGCCCGCAGATGGCACAATTGGCGCGCACGCGCAGCAGCCCGTCATAGAGCCGCCCCAAGCCGCAGCGCGGGCAACGGCAGCCGAAAGCGGCACGCGCCAGCGAGACCGGCGGCGGAGTTTCGCAGCCCCCCGGAATGCCGGCTTGCCCGCTCAGTGGATCACTCCGGCGCCGCCCGATCCTTCGCCCCACCAATAAATGAAGGTGAACAGAAAGAGCCAGACCACGTCGACGAAATGCCAGTACCAGGCGGCCGCCTCGAAGCCGAAATGATGATCGGGCCGGAAGTGCCCGAGCCACGCCCGGTACAGGCACACGCTGAGAAAGATCGTGCCGATAATGACGTGAAAACCGTGAAATCCGGTCGCCATAAAGAAGGTCGACGGATAGATGCCGTCCTTGAAGCCGAAGGCGGCGTGGCTGTACTCGTAGGCTTGGACCGAGGTGAAGCAAAGGCCGAGAAAGATCGTGACGGCGAGGCCGCGCAGCAACCCGCTGCGATTGTTCTCGAGCAGCTCATGATGGGCCCAGGTCACCGTCGTGCCCGACAGCAGCAGGATCAGGGTGTTGAGGAACGGAAATTCGAACGGGTTGAAGGGATGGATCGTCTTGGGCGGCCATACCCCGCCGATCGCCGGGCTCGGAAACAGGGACGAGGAAAAAAAGGCCCAGAAGAACGCGACAAAGAACATGACCTCGGAAGCGATGAACAGGGCCATGCCGTAGCGCAGTCCAAGCTGCACGATCGGCGTATGGCGGCCCTCATAGGTCGCTTCGCGCACAACGTCGCGCCACCACATGAACATGACGGCCAGCACGCAAAGGATGCCGATGATCAGCAGGGTCAAGCCGTAACCGTGCATCCACAACAGGGCGCCGGTAAAGAACAGGCCGCCGGCCAGGGCGCCGAGGATCGGCCACGGGCTGGGCTCGACGAGATGGTAGGGATGTTTCGGCGCGGCGTGCGTCTCGACGTGCTGCTCGCTCATCATCTCAGCTCAGCCTTGTTGCCACCGATGTCCCGCGCGCCGCGCGGTGTGTCGTACCGATTGCGACCTGCCGGACCGCGTCATCCCCACCCTCCGATGCGCACGATGGCGATGGCGTAGAACAGGGCGACAAGGGCGAGCAGCACGGCCATGACCGCGCGGTTGCGGACACGGATCGTCCGCTCGCGCTCACTTTCCGGGTCGCGAACCATCAATGCCATCCCATATGGTCGATCAACAGCATGAAGAAAATGAGGAACAGATACAGCAGGGAAAAGGCGAACATCCGGCGGGCGCTTTTGTCCGTCTCGTCGCGGCAAACCCTGAGCGCCGCGCCGACAAAGATCGCGGACAGCGCCAGGGAGGCGGCGCCGTAGAACGGACCGGCAAGCCCGAGCGGCCAGGGAGCCGCCGCCACCGGCATCAGAACGAGTGCATAGAGCAGCATCTGGCGCTTGGTTTCGCGCGCTCCCGCCACCACCGGCAGCATCGGCACGCCGGCTTTTGCATATTCCTCGGCCCGATACAGCGCCAATGCCCAGAAATGCGGCGGGGTCCAGAAAAAGATGATCGCGAACAACGCGATCGCACCCCAGCCGATCTGTCCGCTCGCCGCCGCCCAGCCGATCATCGGCGGAAAGGCGCCGGCGGCGCCGCCGATCACGATGTTCTGCGGCGTCCGCCGCTTGAGCCACATCGTATAGACGAAGACATAAAAGCCGATCGTCAGGGCCAGAAGCCCGGCCGCGACCAAGTTGACCGCAAGGCCCATGACCAGCACCGCGCCGGTCGCGAGCACGACGCCGAAACCGAGCGCCTCGCCCGGCATCATGCGACCGGCCGGCAGCGGGCGCGCGGCGGTGCGCCGCATCAGCGCATCAAGATCGCGGTCGTACCACATGTTGATGGCGCCGGCGGCGCCGGCGCCGACGGCAATGCACAGCACCGCCACCGCGGCGAGCACCGGATGGAGGTGTCCGGGCGCGACCGCGAGGCCGACGATCCCGGTAAACACCACGAGCGACATGACCCGCGGCTTCAGGATCTCGACATAATCGCCGACCCGCGCGACATGTGCGGCCGTCCCGTCGACCAACCCCGCGATCGGCGGCGCGGGCCGGCGCAGCAGGGCGGCCGGGACGGCCTCGGAAAGTTCGGTCACTGCGGCGCCCGCTCCCTAGCTGATGACCGGCAGCTCTTCATAGCTGTGGAATGGCGGCGGCGACGACAATTTCCACTCGAGCGTCGTCGCTCCGGCGCCCCACGGGTTGTCGCCGGCGCGGCGGCCGAAGAGCAGCGTGTGAAAGACGATGAAGACGAACAGCAGCGTCGCGGCATAGGAAATATAGGCGCCGATCGAGGAGACGAAGTTCCAGCCCGCAAACGCCGCCGGGTAATCCGCGATGCGCCGCGGCATGCCCGCCAAGCCGAGGAAATGCATCGGGAAGAAGGTCAGGTTGACGCCGATGAAGGTCAACCAGAAATGGATCTTGCCGAGGGTCTCGTTGTATTGCCGCCCCGACATCTTGCCGATCCAGTAATAGAAGCCGGCGAACAGACCGAACACGGCGCCGAGCGAGAGCACATAGTGGAAATGGGCAACGACGTAATAGGTGTTGTGCAGCACCATGTCGACATCGGCATTGGCCAGCACGACGCCGGTCACGCCGCCGATCGTGAACACGAAGATGAAGCCGATCGCGAACAGCATCGGCGTCTTGAAATCGATCGAGCCGCCCCACATCGTCGCGATCCACGAGAAGATCTTGATGCCGGTGGGCACGGCGATGACCATCGTCGCGGCGGTGAAATAGGCGCGGGTGTTGACCGAGATGCCGGTCGTGAACATGTGATGCGCCCATACGACAAAGCCGATCACGCCGATCGCGACCATCGCGTAGGCCATGCCGAGATAGCCGAAGATCGGCTTTTTCGAAAACGTCGAGACGACCTGGCTGATCATGCCGAAGGCCGGCAGGATCATGATGTAGACCTCGGGATGGCCGAAGAACCAGAACAGGTTCAGGAACAACAGCGGGTCGCCGCCGCCGGCCGGGTCGAAGAAGGTCGTGCCGAAATTGCGGTCGGTCAGCAGCATCGTGATGGCGCCCGCCAGGACCGGCAATGCCAGCAGCAGCAGGAAGGCCGTGACCAGGATTGACCAGACAAACAGCGGCATCTTGTGCAACGTCATGCCGGGCGCGCGCTGGTTGAAGATCGTCGTGATGAAGTTGATCGCGCTCAGGATCGACGAGGCGCCCGCCAGATGCAGCGAGAAGATCACCATGTCGACGGCCGGGCCTTGATGGCCGGCAAGGCTCGACAAAGGCGGATAGAGCGTCCACCCGACGCCGGGCCCGGGGCCGACCAGGGTCGAGCAGGCGAGCAGCAGGAAGGACGGCACCAAGAGCCAGAAGCTGATGTTGTTGAGGCGCGGAAAGGCCATGTCGGGCGAGCCGATCATCAGCGGCACGAACCAGTTGCCGAACCCTCCGAAGGTCGCCGGCATGACCGTGAAGAACACCATCATCAGCCCGTGCGCGGTGACGATGACGTTGTAGGCCTGATGATCGGCGATGAAGTGGTTGTCGGGATGCAGCAGCTGCGTGCGCATCGCGACCGACAGGGCGCCGGCGATGACCCCGGCGCAGACGGAGAAGGTCAGGTAGAGCGTACCGATGTCCTTATGATTGGTGGAGAACAACCAACGGGTGATGAAACCCGGCCGGCCATGGGCCTCGTGAAGATGCCCGTCGGCGGTCTCAACCTGCGATCGGTAAGTCATCCTGACCTCTTCACTCAATTGCTGCGGGCCAGCGCGGCGACCCGTACCGCGCCGCCATCCTCGGCATTACCGGCGAACTGCTTTTTGGCCGCGACGAGCCAGCGCTGGAAGTCGGCTTTGGTAAGCGCCTTGATTTCGATCGGCATGAAGGCGTGATTGATGCCGCACAGCTGATTGCACTGCCCGTAATAGGTGCCCGGGCGCTCGACATTGAACCAGGCTTCATTGACGCGGCCGGGGATCGCATATTCCTGCACGCCGAAGGAGGGCACGAACCAGCTGTGAATGACATCGGTGCTGGTGATCAACACCCGTATATTGGTGCCGGCGGGGACGACCAGCGGGTTGTTGACGGTCAGCAGGCGCGGCTCGCCGGGCTTTAGGGCGGCGCCGCGCACGATATTGCTGTCGAACGCGATGTTCTGATCGGGATAGGCGTAGGACCAGTACCACTGGTGTCCGGTCACCTTGATCGTCATCGCCCCCTTGGGGACGCGGTCCATGTAATACATCAGCTTGAACGACGGGACGGCAATGATGACCAGGATCAGGACCGGGATCACCGTCCACAGGACTTCGAGCGGGGTGTTGTGGGAGATGTGCGAGGGCTGCGGATTGCGCCGGCTGTTAAAGCGCAGGATGCAATAGATAAGAAGGCCGAGGACGAGGGCGGTGATCAGGAAAATAATGACCACGAGCTCGGTGTCGAACTGCAGCAGATGCGCTTTGACCGGCGTCGCCGCCGGCTGCATCGTGATCTCCCAGGGCCGCGGGCCGATCGAGAAACCGCCCGCGGCCAGCGCCGTTCCGGCACGGGCGGCCGCGCCGCTCGCGGTCAGGGTGAAAAGCGCGGCGGCTCGCCGCATCGCCGGTCTTGTCCCCCGTCTTGTCAACCGCAACATGCCTCTCGCGCCTCTCTCCTTCGTGAGGACGGACCATTCGCGGCGAGCGCCCCGGGGCGGCTTTTTGAACACGGGCTTTCCGCTCGAGCCGTTGGGCCTGCCGCCCTGCTGCCGGCGCACAACCGGCGCGCGCCTCGCCGCCAAGCGGCGATCTCGGAGCGACCCTACACCAAAGCCGGCGCCGCCCACAACCGGCTCCGAGGGCCGCTAAGTCGTTGCGGCAAGCCGCCGCACGAGGGACGAGCAAACCCCGGGGGCAAGCGCGCCGGCATTCCCGCCTTTCTGTTGCCCTCCGGCGCGCCCATATTGGAGCGGTTCGCCCAGGGAGCCCGCAATGACCGATCTCGCCCGCACCGATACCCTGTTCTTCGCGCGCACCGGCATGGACCCGCGGCGCATCGAGGCGCTCGTCGCCGAAACGCTCGCCCCCATGGATGACGGCGAGCTTTATCTCGAATATACCCAGTCCGAGAGCCTGACGCTCGACGACGGTCGCATCAAGGCGGTCAGCTTCGATACGACGCAGGGATTCGGCCTGCGCGCGGTTGCCGGGGAAGCGGTCGGCTACGCTCACGCTTCCGAGTTGTCCGAGGCGGCGATCCGCCGTGCCGCCGCGGCCGTGCGCGCGGTCGGCAGCGGCTATTCGGGGACGCTGGCGGCACCGCCCGCCGGCACCAATCGCGCGCTCTATACCGAGGACAACCCGCTCGGCTTGGTCGATCTTGCCGCCAAGACGCAGCTTTTGGCCGAGATCGACGCCTACGCCCGCAGCCGCGATCCGCGCGTCCGCCAGGTCATGGCCTCGCTCTCCGGCGTCTGGCAGGCGGTGCAGATCCTGCGCGCCGACGGCCACCGCGTCGCCGACATCCGGCCGCTCGTGCGGCTCAGCATCGCCATCGTCGTCGGCGAGGGCGAGCGGATGGAGACCGGTTCCTCGGGCGCCGGCGGCCGGGTCACCTATGAGCGCTATCTCGACCCGCGGCAATGGCGGGCGCAGGTTGACGAGGCGCTGCGCCAGGCCCTCGTCAATCTCGGCTCGGTGCCGGCGCCGGCCGGAGAGATGCGCGTCGTGCTCGGCCCGGGCTGGCCGGGGGTGATGCTGCACGAGGCGGTCGGGCACGGCCTCGAAGGGGATTTCAACCGCAAGAAGACCTCGGCCTTCTCCGGCCTGATCGGGCAGCGCGTGGCGGCGCCGGGCGTCACCGTCGTCGATGACGGGACCCTGCCCGACCGGCGCGGCTCGCTCAGCGTCGACGACGAGGGCACGCCCTCGCACTGCACCGTGCTGATCGAGGACGGCATCCTCAAGGGCTATATGCAGGACCGCATGAACGCCCGCCTGCTTGGCATGGCGCCGACCGGCAACGGCAGGCGCGAGAGCTTCGCCCACGCGCCGATGCCGCGCATGACGAACACCTACATGCTGGCCGGCCGATACGATCCGCAGGAGATCATCGGCGCGGTCAAGCACGGGCTTTACGCCGTCCATTTCGGCGGCGGCCAAGTCGACATCACCTCCGGCAAATTCGTGTTCTCGGCCTCCGAGGCCTATCTGATCGACAACGGCAAGCTCGGGCCCGCGGTCAAGGGCGCGACCCTGATCGGCAACGGTCCGGATGTGCTGACCAGGGTCGCGATGATCGGCAACGACCTGAAGCTCGATGACGGCATCGGCACCTGCGGCAAGGACGGGCAGAGCGTTCCGGTCGGCGTCGGGCAGCCGACTCTGCTGATCGACGGCCTGACCGTCGGCGGGACCGCCGCGTGAGCGGTCCTCGCCGCCGAATCGCCGCCCGCCCGCCAGCGACGGCGGCTCCGCCGGGAGGGTAGTCGGAGGGCCGGAAAGCGAAAGCGCGCCCGTCCGCGGGCCGAGCGCCTTTGCTCCGGCGGCGGCATGCCCGCAACCGGCATGCCACAATTCCTCCTTATTGCCGCACCATCCCAGCGCCCGTCTTCGCTCGCCTCCCTGCCTGCATCGTGAAAATTGCCCCCCTTATCGTCGCGATAATCGCCGCCCTGCTGCCGGCGGCACGCGCGCCGGCCTGCACTCTTGCCGCGGCGCCTTCGACCCGCTGGTCGCTGGCGCGCGAGGGGGGCGTGTGGTGGCTCGTGACGCCCTGCGGCCAGCGCTTTTACAGCCTTGGCGTCAACACGCTCGACGGCGGCTATCCGTGGCGCCGGCACCGGGGCAAGACCTATTACAGTTGGCCGGCCTTCGCGCCAACCCTCAAGGGCTGGGCGGAGCAGACGCGGGCACGGCTCGAACGCTGGGGCTTCAACACCGCCGGCGGCTGGTCGCTGCCGCCGCGGCTGTTGCCTCTGCCGACGATCGTCGATTTGGAGCTCGGACGCGGCGCGCGCTTTCATTGGTTCGACCCCTTCGCACCCGGGATGGCGGCGCGGATGACGGCGCTGGCCAAGAAGCTCGTCGCCCCCTACCGCAACTCGCCCTATCGCATCGGCTATTTCTCGGACAATGAGGTCGGCTGGTGGCCGGGCGCATTGTTCGTGTTCTATTCGATGCAGCCGGCGCACTCGGCGACGAAACGGCGCTGGGTGGCGCTGCTGCGCCGCTACTATCACGACGATTGGCGGCGGTTCACCGCCGATTTCTCACCGCCGCCCGGGGTCGGGTCGTGGCGGGCCCTGCTCGCAACGACCCAAATGACGCGGATGAAGCCCGGCGGTCACGGCATCGCCGTCGTCGAAAAATGGTGCGGAATCGTCGCCGCGCGCTACTATACGCTCGCCGAGCGGGCAATCCGCGCGGCCGATCCCGAGGCGCTCTATTTCGGCGACCGGCTGCCGATCTATTACGACCCGGCGGCGGTGCGGGCGATGGCCCCGCATGTCGATGCGATCGCGACCAATTACAATCTCGATGCCAGCGACGGCTGGATCGCCCGCTATTATTTCGCCGGGCTCGAACAGCTCTCGGGCGGCAAGCCGGTGCTGGTCTCGGAGTGGTTCCTCGCCGCCCGCCGCAACCGCACCGGCAACCGCAACAACGGCCATTTGATGACGGTCGCCACGCAGGCCGAGCGCGCCCGCGCCGCCGCCGCCGCCGTTCTCAACTTTGCCCGGCTTCCCGAGATCGTCGGGACGCACTGGTTCCAGTACTATGACGACCCGAAAGGCGGGCGCCCCGACGGCGAAGATTATGATTTCGGCCTCGTCGACATCGACAACCGCCCCTATCGCCGGCTCGTCGCCGCCCTTGCCGCCGCCGACCGGCGGGCGGGGGCGGTCCATGCGGCCGCAGCGGTGCCGGCAATCACGTTGGCGGCGGCCGAGAAGCCGGCCGCGGACGGGTTTGTTATCCCGCACGCCGCGATCTCGCCGCGGCGGGGGCTGGCCGACTGGCCGACCCCCGCCAGCCTGCTGCCGCCGCTGAAGGCTTCGCCGGGCGCGGTCGATTTTGGCGAGGCCTATCTGTCCTGGAGCCAGCGCGGCCTCGCATTGGCGACGATCGGGCAGGATTATTACGACCTCGACCTGCTCGCCTATCGCGGCCCCTTCCCGCTCGGCGAAGCCTATCGGGTCGAGCTCGGCGTCGATGTCGGCGACGGGCCGCGCCGCTTCACCCTGTTCTTCATCCCGCCGAAAGCGAAACGGCGCGACTATCCGCACCTGACGGCCCGTCTGTGCGCCGGCCGCGCCGAGCGGGCGATCGCCGCGGGTTGCACCGCGGTCCCGGGTGCCGAAGTGGCCTATTTCGGCGCCGACCAGCCGCGCATCACCGCCCTGATGGTGATCCCGTGGCGCGCGCTGGGGCTGACGCCGCCGGCCGCCGGAGCGACGCTGAAGGCCGACATCGCGATCACCGCGTGGCATCGCGGGCGCTGGATGTCGCTGTCCGGACTGCCGCCGGAGCGGGCAATGGGCGCGCCTGCCGGCTGGCTGCCGATGCGGCTCGGCGGCGGCCCGCGCGGGGTCGACAACCCGCCCGCTGGACCGCACCGGACCGGCTGACCGGCGGACATTCCCCGGGCCGAGGATATCGGCCCGACCTCAATACGCATATTCGACAAAGGCCGGATCGACCGAGCCGCGCCAGCGGGTCCGGTATTCGTCGATCAGTTCCTCGGCCGGAGTGCGGCCGGATTGGGCGATCGCAAAAAGCGGATCGAGGAAGTGCGTCTCGTCCTCGCCGGCGCCGTCGCGGCGCGCGCGCCGCGCCAGACCGCCGCGCGCGATCTCCAGCATTTCGAGCGCGACCTCGCGCAGGGTGCGGGTCCGCAGCGGCGTCGCAAGCCCGCGCCACGGCACCTCGCGGCGCATGGCTTCGCGCTCCTCCGCCGTCCAATCGGCGATCAGCTCGCAGGCGGCATCGAGCGCCGCCTCGTCATAGAGCAGCCCGACCCACAGAGCCGGCAGCGCGCACAAGCGGCGCCACGGACCGCCGTCGGCGCCGCGCATTTCGAGATAGGTCTTAAGCCGGACTTCGGGAAAGGCGGTGGTCAGATGATCGCGCCAGTCGCCGAGCCGGGGGACTTCGCCCGGCAATGCCGGCAGCCTGCCGGCCAGAAAATCGCGGAACGACTGTCCGCTCGCATCGATGTAGCGGCCGTTGCGATAGACGAAGTACATCGGCACGTCGAGCATCCAGTCGACATAACGTTCAAAGCCGAACCCCTGTTCGAACACGAAGGGCAGCGTGCCGCAGCGGTCGGGATCGGTATCGGTCCAGGTCAGGCTGCGCTCGGAGAGCGCGCCGGAGAGCCGCCCCTCGACGAACGGCGAATTGGCGAACAACGCCACCGCCACCGGCTGCAGGGCAAGGCCGGCGCGGAACTTGCGCACCATGTCGCGCTCCGAGGCGAAGTCGAGATTGACCTGAACGGTGCAGGTGCGCAGCATCATGTCGAGCCCGCGGCGGCCTTTCTTCGGCATATAGGCGCGCATGATGCGGTAGCGGCCTTTCGGCATCCACGGGATCTCGTCGCGGCGCCATTTCGGATCGAAGCCGAGGCCGAGCATGCCAAGGCCGAGCTCGCCGCAGACCTCGCGCACCTGCCGCAGATGCTCATGCACCTCGCCGCAGGTCTGATGGACGTTTTCGAGCGGCGCTCCGGAAAGCTCGAATTGACCGCCCGGCTCGAGGGTGATGGCGCAGCCGGCGTCGTTGCTGAGCGCAATGATCGCGCCGCCCTCAAAGATCGGCTGCCAGCCGAACCGGGTCATGCCCTCGAGCAGCGCCGCGATCCCATCCGGCCCGTCATGCGGCACGCGGCGCAGATCGGCGCGGCGAAACACGAATTTTTCGTGCTCGGTCCCGACCCGCCAGAGGGCTGCCGGCTTGCACCCGGATTCGAGATATTCGACGAGCTGTCGCTTGTCGGTGATCGGCGTACCGGGCGAGCTTGGCGTGGCGGACATTCTCGGCGGAACTCCTGAGATCGACCGGAAGAGGCGCTCGGCAACCGGTCACCGGCGGGGGCGCCAATCGCCAGCGATCGCCTGAAACACCGCCACGGCCGCAAGCGCGGCGGTCTCCGCGCGCAGCACCCTCGGGCCGAGCCCGAGCCGGGTAACAAAAGAGAGTTTGGCGAGGGCGTCAAGCTCCGTATCGGCGAAGCCTCCCTCGGGACCGACCAGAAGGGCGAAGGGCCGCCCCTGCAACCGCTCCGCGACCTCGACGGCCGGAAGGCCCCCTCCGCTCTCGTCGCACAAGACGAGCGCGCGGTCCCCGGGCCAGGCCGCGACGAGCCCGGCGAGAGCCGCGGGCGGACGCAGCTCGGGGAGCGACAGGCGCCCGCACTGCTCGGCCGCCGCGATCGCATGGGCGCGCAGCCGCTCGAGATTGACGCGCGCGGCCTGGGTGCGCTCGGTCCATACCGGCGCGAACACGGAGACGCCGAGTTCGGTGCCCTTTTCGACCAGCCAGTCGAGCCGGGCACGCTTGATCGGCGCGAACAGCAGCCACAGATCGGGCTCGGGCTGCGGCGCCCGCAGGCGCCGCTCGACCGCAAGCCGCATCCAACCCTTGCCGCCGGCGACAATACGGCACAGGAATTCGCCGTCCGCCGCGTTGAACGCGGCCACCCTATCGCCCGGTCCGAGCCGCAACACGGTGCCGAGATGATGGGCCGCGGCGGCGCCGAGTTCGGCCGCGCCGCCCTCGGCCAGCCCATCGCCGACATGGACCCGCGGCCGCCGCTGCGCCATCTCCTCCTCCACCCGCACCGGCCCTTGAGCGGGGACGCCGGCGCCCTCAAGATTAGCTCATGGCGGCGGAAAAGCAGCCGGCAGGCGGCGTCGCGCTCGGCGCGGACCCGAGCGACATCCGGCCCGACGATTGGGTCGAGCGGCTGCTGCCGCCGCGCGCCCGCCCCTATGCCCGGCTGGCTCGCCTTGACCGCCCGATCGGCACTTGGCTGTTGCTGTTCCCGGCCTGGTGGGGCCTCGCGCTGGCCGCCCCGGGCTGGCCCGATCTGCGGCTCTTTGTCCTGTTCGCGATCGGCGCGGTGGCGATGCGCGGCGCCGGCTGCACGCTGAACGACATCGCCGACCGGCATTACGACGGCCAAGTGGCGCGCACCCGGTTGCGCCCGCTGCCGAGCGGCGCGATCGGATTGCCCGGCGCCCTCGCCTTTCTCGCCGCGCAATTGGCGGTCGGCGCCGCCGTGCTGTTCAGCCTCGATCTCACGGCGATCCTGTTGGGTCTCGCCGTGCTGGCGCTGATCGTCCCCTATCCGTTCATGAAGCGCCTCACCTATTGGCCGCAAGTCTTTCTGGGACTTAATTTCAATTGGGGAGCGCTGATGGGATGGGCGGCGGTGACCGGGGCGCTCGCCCCGGCGCCGGTGCTGCTCTATCTCGGCGGCGTCTTCTGGACGATCGGCTACGACACGATCTATGCCCATCAGGACAAGGAGGATGACGCCCGGATCGGCGTCAAATCCTCGGCCCTGGCCCTCGGGGCCCGTACCCGCCCGGCGCTGTTTGCATTCTACGCCGCGGCGGCGGCGCTGTGGGCGGCGGCGGGCGCGGCGGACGGCCTCGGCCGGCCGTTCTGGTTCGGCCTCGCCGTCGCCGCCGGGCAGCTGTTCTGGCAGGCGGCGCGGGTGAAGACCGACGATCCCGCCGATTGCCTCGCCAAGTTCCGCTCGAACCGCTGGGTCGGCTGGCTGGTGCTGGCCGCGATCCTCACCGCCCGCCTTGCGCGATGAGCGCGCTTGCCGCCGAGCTCTTCGTCCGCCGCAACACCCTCATCGCCGCCGCGCCGCTGGTGCCGGAGATCCGCCTCCATCTCGCGACCGAGCTGTCGCCGATCTGGCAGGCGAGCGAAGAAACATTGGCGCGCGGCGCGGTGCCGCCGCCGTTCTGGGCCTTTGCTTGGCCCGGCGGACAGGCGCTCGCGCGCTATCTGCTCGACCATCGGGAGCTGGCGGCCGGCCGCGATGTCCTCGATTTCGGCGCCGGTTCGGGCCTCGCCGCGATCGCCGCCGCAAAGGCCGGCGCGCGGCAGGTTCTCGCCGCCGACATCGATCCTTTCGCCGCCGCCGCGATTCTTGTCAACGCCGCGCTGAACGGGGTCGAGGTCGCCGTGACGACCGAAGATCTTCTCGAGGCGCAGCGGCCCGCGCCCCCGCTCGTCGTCGCCGGCGATGTATGCTACGAGCAGCCGATGGCCGGGCGGGTCGCGGCCTGGCTGCGCCGCTGCGCCGGGCGGGGCAGCCTCGTTCTGCTCGCCGATCCCGGCCGCGCCTATCTGCCCTCCATAGGTCTGGTTGCGCGCGCCCGCTACGCGGTCCCGACCAGCCGCGAGATCGAGGAGTGCGATCTGCGCGAGACGACCGTGTGGCAGGTTTTGCCGGGCTGACCCGGCCGGGGTCGTTGGTCGGCTCAAGCCGGCGCGATATGCTGCGCCGATGAACGCGATTTGCGCAGCCGCCGGCGGCGGCCCGCCTCGATGAGCGCGCCGCGGCTGCCGCGCGCCGGCGTCGTCGCGGTGATCGGCACGACGCAAACCTTGGCCTGGGCTTCCAGCTACTATCTGCCGGCCATCCTCGGCGCCCCGATTTCCACTTCTCTCGGCCTGCCGCAGAGCGCCTTTTTTGCGATCTTCTCGGGCGCGCTGCTGCTGTCGGCGGCGCTGGGTCCCTGGGTCGGGCGGCTGATCGACCGGCACGGCGGGCGCGCCGTGCTCGCCGCGGCGCACGCGGTGCTGGCCGCCGGCCTTGTCCTGCTCGCCGCGGCGCACGGGGCGGCGGGCCTCGCGCTGGCCTGGACCGTGCTCGGCGTCGGCATCGCGATGGGGCTTTACGATCCCGCCTTCGCGGCCCTGACATGGCTCTATGGGCGCGCGGCGCGCGGCCCGATCACCGGCATCACGCTGATCGCCGGCTTCGCCAGCACGATCGGCTGGCCCATGAGCGCCGTGCTCGCCGACGCCTTCGGCTGGCGCGCGGCCTGTCTTGCCTGGGCCGGGCTCAACCTCGCCCTCGGCATGCCGCTGAACTGGTTTCTGATCCCCTCGGCCGCGCGCGCCGCGCCGCAGCCGGTCGCGGCGCCGGTCGCGGAGCGCGCGCCGCCGCGCGGAGCGATGCCGGTCCTCGCCTTCTATTTCTCGGCGACATGGTTTGTCACCGGCGCGATGGCCGCGCATCTGCCGGAACTGCTGCAGCGCGCTGGCGCTTCGCGCGAGGCGGCGATCGCCGCGGCGGCGCTGGTCGGCCCGGCGCAGGTGGCGGCGCGGCTCGTCGAATTCGGCCTGTTGCGCGCCTTCCACCCCCTGCTCTCCGGACGCCTGGCGGCGCTGCTGCATCCGATCGGCGCCGCCATTTTGCTGCTTTTCGGCGCCCCCGGCGCCATTCCTTTCACCCTCCTCTACGGCGCCGGCAACGGCATGATCACGATCGCCAAGGGCAGCCTGCCGCTGGCATTGTTCGGGCCGGCCGGCTTCGGACAGCGCAGCGGCGTCTTGTCGGCGCCGGCGCGGCTCGCGCAATCGGCGGCGCCGTTCCTGTTCGGCCTGCTGCTCGCCTCCCTCGGATCCCGTGCGGTGATCGTCTCGGCCGGGCTGTGCCTTGCCGCCTTTGCCGCGCTGCTGCTGTTGCGGCCGCGCGCGGAGCCGCTCGCCATGCCGGGGTAATCCGCCGCGCCGCTCGCCGAAGTGCCGGGCCATTCCCATATTGCCGGCTATGCCCTATGCCAGCCTGCGCGACTTTATCGATCGGCTCGAAGCGAGCGGACGGCTTCGGCGCGTTGCGGAGCCGGTCTCGCCCTATCTCGAGATGACCGAGATCGGGACCCGGCTGATCGCCGAGGGCGGACCTGCGGTCCTGTTCGAGAACGTCGTGCGCCCGGCAGGAGGGCGCTATGCCATGCCGGTCCTGATCAACCTGTTCGGCACCGTCGAGCGCGTCGCCTGGGGCATGGATCGCGAGCCCGGCCAGCTGCGCGAGATCGGCCGCACGCTCGCCTTTCTAAAGCAGCCGGAACCGCCGGGCGGATGGCGCGAGGCGCTCGACATGCTGCCGCTGTTGCGCACGGTGATGGCGATGCGGCCGCGCGTGGTCGGCGCCGCCCCCTGCCAGGAAATTGTGCTGCAGGGCGGGGAGATCGATCTCGGCTTGTTGCCGGTGCAGACCTGCTGGCCGGGCGAGCCGGCGCCCTTGATCACCTGGCCGCTGGTCGTCACCCGCGGGCCCGGCGAGCGCCGCGAGGACGGCTTCAATCTCGGCATCTATCGCATGCAGGTGACGGGCCGCGATACGACCTTGATGCGCTGGCTGCACCATCGCGGCGGGGCCCAGCATTTCGCGCGCTGGCGCGCCGAGCGCCGCGAGCCGCTGCCGGCGGCGGTGGTGATCGGCGCCGATCCGGGCACGATCCTGGCGGCGGTGACGCCGGTTCCGGAGACGGTATCGGAATATCAGTTCGCCGGCCTGTTGCGCGGCCGCAGGGTCGAACTGGTCGCGTGCCGCACGGTGCCGCTCAAAGTGCCGGCGCAGGCCGAGATCGTGCTCGAAGGCCATGTCGCGCTCGACGAATATGGCGAGGAAGGCCCCTACGGCGATCACACCGGCTATTACAACGCGGTCGAGCGCTTTCCGGTGTTCCGGGTGTCGACGATGACGATGCGGCGCGACCCGATCTACCTTTCAACCTTCACCGGCCGCCCGCCCGACGAGCCCTCGATCCTCGGCCAGGCGCTGAATGAGGTCTTCCTGCCGCTGCTGCAGCAGCAGTTCCCGGAGATTGTCGATTTCTGGCTGCCGCCGGAGGGCTGTTCGTACCGCATCGCCGTCGTTGCGATCAGAAAAGCCTATCCCGGCCACGCCCGGCGCGTGATGATGGGCATCTGGTCGTATTTGCGCCAGTTCACCTATACGAAATTCGTCATCGTCGTCGACGATGATATCGATGCGCGCGACTGGAAGGAGGTCATGTGGGCGGTGGCGACCCGCATGGATCCGGTGCGCGACACGCTGCTCATCGAGCATACCGCGATCGACTATCTCGACTTTGCCTCGCCCGAGGCCGGGCTCGGCGGCAAGATGGGGCTCGATGCGACCAACAAATGGCCGCCCGAGACGCGGCGAGAATGGGGGCGGCCGATCCGCATGGCGCAGGATGTCGTCGATATGGTCACCCGCAAATGGGCCAGCTACGGTCTTCCCGGATCCGGAAAACCGATCTGGAAATGAATTCACAACGGGCGGTAGGGCTGAGAATTACAAGATTGGATCGATCTCCGGATACGCGCGGAAGCGCCTATTATGTGGGGCATCTCACTGTCTTGCCGTCCCGGCATAAATCAATCGGAGGTCTGATGACCGATAATTCAGGGAATGCGCTCGACCTGCTGCAGGATTTGGTAGCGCGGGCCCGCCGCGCCGGCGCCGACGCCGCCGATGCGGTGCTGTTCGAGGGCGTCTCGCTGTCGCATGCGCGCCGCCTTGGCAAGACCGAAAAGCTTGAGCGTTCGGAGGGACAGGATTTGGGGCTGCGCGTGCTGATCGGGCGGCGGCAGGCGATCGTCTCGTCAAACGATCGCTCGCCGGCGGCGCTTGCCGAGCTGGTCGCACGCGCGATCGCGATGGCGCGCACGGTTCCCGAAGACCCGTTCTGCGGTCTCGCCGCACCCGAAGAAATCGCCCGGGAGTGGCCGCATCTCGACATGCTCGACCCCGTCGAGCCGGCGGTCGAGACATTGATTGAGCGCGCCCGCGCCGCCGAGGAAGCGGCGCTGGCGGTCAAGGGCGTCAGCAATTCCGAGGGCGCCGAAGCCGGCTGGGGCCGCTCCCGCATCGCCCTCGTCGCTTCAAACGGCTTTGCCGGGTGCTATTCGGGGTCCAGTCACGGGCTCAGCGTGGCGGTCTTAAGCGGCGCCGGCACGGCGATGGAGCGCGACTACGATTTCACGAGCGCGGTCCACGCCGCCGATCTTGCCGACCCGGCCGCGATCGGCAACAGCGCCGGTGCGCGCGCGGTCAGGCGGCTGGGCGCGCGCAAGATGCCGACCTGCCGCTGCCCGGTCGTGTTCGAGCCGCGGGTGGCGCGCAGCCTCCTGTCGCACCTGATCGGCGCGATCGCGGGACCGGCCATCGCCCGCGGTACGAGTTTTCTCAAGGACCGGCTCCATCAGCGCATTTTTCCGGAAGCGATCACGATCATCGACGACCCGCACCGCCCGCGCGGCCTGCGCTCGAAACCGTTCGACGGCGAAGGGGTGGCGAACCGCCGCCGCGCCCTCGTCGACAAGGGCGTGTTGACCAGCTGGATCCTCGATCTGCGCTCGGCCCGTCAGCTAGGCCTGCAGACGACCGGGCATGCGGCGCGCGGCACCTCCTCGCCGCCCGCGCCCGCCGCCACCAATCTGTGGCTCGAGCCCGGCTCTTACAGCCCGCAAGAGCTGATCTCCGACATCAAGAGCGGCTTTTATGTGACCGAAATGATGGGCATGGGCGTCAACGGCGTCACCGGCGACTACAGCCGCGGCGCCGCCGGGTTCTGGATCGAGAACGGCGAGATCGCCTTTCCGGTCAGCGAGATGACGGTCGCCGGCAATCTGAAGGACATGTTTCTTCGCGTCGTCGCCGCCAATGATCTCGAATTCAAGACCGGCATCGACGCCCCGACCCTGCGCATCGACGATCTGACCGTCGCCGGCGCGTGAGTCGCGCGGCGCTCGCGGCCGCCGGGTCCGGCCGATCGCGCCAGGAACGGGCGGCGCACCGCCGACAAAAGTGAAATCATGTCTGGCGCCGGGCGCCGTTTCGCCGCAGGATAAGGGCGCAGGATCAACCTTTCGCGGAGGAGACCATGAGCCCCCACAAGGATTGGCACCCGGAAGAAGTCCGCTCCCGCCTCAGCCATCCGATCATCGACGCCGACGGACACTGGATCGAATACGGCCCGGTCTTTGTCGAGCAGGTGCGCAAGGCCGGCGGCGACAAGGCGGCCGACGGGTTGGCCAAATCCATGCGCCGCATCGCCGATGCGCTGTCCCTGTCGATCGCCGAACGGCGCCGGCGCGGCATCGCGATGGAGGGCTATTGGGGACGGCAATCGACCAACACCCGCGACCGCGCCACCGCGATGATGCCGCGGATGCTGTATGACCGGCTCGACGAGCTGGGAATCGATTTCGGCGTCATCTATCCGACCGCGGGTTTGAGCATTCCGCGTATCGATGACGACGAGACCCGGCGCGCCGTGATCCGCGCCTTCAACATCGTGACGGCCGACTATTTCCGCGATCTCTCCGATCGTCTAACCCCGGCGGCGGTGATCCCGATGCACACGCCCGAGGAAGCGATCGCGGAGCTCGAATTCGTCACCAAAGAGCTTGGCGCCAAAGTCGGCATGTTCGGCAGCAGCATCAAACGCCCGTTGCCGGCCGCCAAGGGCGTCGATCCCGACGTCGCCAAATTCGCCGTGCATTTCGACCAGTTCGGCATCGACAGCGATTACGACTACGATCCGGTCTGGCAGAAATGCCGCGAACTGAAGATCGCGCCGACCTTCCACACCAGCGGTCGCGGCCTCGGCCTGCGCAATTGCCCGAGCAACTTCACCTACAACCACATCGGGCATTTCGCCGCCGCCGGCCATGCCGTGGCGAAGGCGCTGTTCCTGGGCGGCGTGACGCGGCGGTTCCCGGATCTGCGCTTTGCCTTCCTCGAAGGCGGCGTCGGCTGGGGGGTGCAACTGTTTGGCGATCTGATCGAGCATTGGGAGCGGCGCGGCAAGGAAGGCCTTGCCTATATGGATCCGAAAAAGCTCGACCGCGCGCTGCTGCAGAGCCTCGTCGACAAATACGGGTATCAGGAGATGGCGGCGGAATTGCGCCGCCGCGACGGCTGGCCCAATCGCGAGGAGGACGAGCTGACCGGCGGGGTTCCCGTGCTCGACGATTATGCCGCCTGCGAGATTACCCGCAAGGAGGACTGGATCGACCTCTACGTGCGGCCGTTCTATTTCGGCTGCGAAGCCGACGATCGCTGCAACGTCTGGGCGTTCAGCCGCGCCAATCCGTTCGGGGCCCGGCTCAATGCGATTTTCGGCTCGGACATCGGCCATTTCGACGTGCCCGACATGCGGATGGTGCTGCCGGAAGCCTATGAGCTGGTCGAGGAGGGGTTGATCACGCCGGACGACTTCCGCGACTTCACCTTTGCCAATGCCGTGCGTTTGTGGGGTACGCAGAACCCGCACTTCTTCGAAGGCACGGTCGTGGCCAAGGAGGCCGCCGAGGTGCTGGGCACCCGCGAGGTCCGGGCCGCAGCGGAATAGCGGCGGCTCCGGGCGGGCGGCGGGCGCCGGCGCCCGCCGCCCGGCGGCGTCCTTTCATCATTTTATCGCCTTATCGCCGCGATGCCGCAGATGGCCTGCGCACCGGGCCGGAGGCGATCGCGGCGGCCCGGTCCCCCGGCGGGAGCGGGCGCCGCCTCACTGGAAGCGCGGCATCACCTGCTGACACAGCAATTGCAGCGATTTCATGACCTTCGGATGCGGGATCTTGGTGCCGCAGTTCATCTCGGCGAGGATGCCGTCGAGGCCGAGTTCCTCTTTGAGCTGCGCGAGCCGGTCGGCCACGGCATCGGGCGTGCCGACGATAATCTTGTCGCGCAGCGCCTCCTCATAGGTGATCGTCTGCAGCCGCCGCCCGCGCGCCGCTCGTTCCTCGACGGCGCGCACGCCGGCCCGCGTCGCCGAATCCTCGAGGCGCTCGCCGAGATAGCGATAGAAATACATGATGCTCTCTTCCGGCTCGGTGCGCGCCTGTTCGGCCGTTTCGGCGACATAGACGGGGACGCGCAGGAACACCTTGCCCTCGCCTGGATGACCGGCCGCCTTCCAGGCCTCGCGATAGGCCCGGATGTTGGGGGCAAGCTCCGACAGCGTGCCCAGGCGCACCGCGACAAAGATGCCATAGCCGAGCCTGCCGACGGCCGGGAACGTATCGGCGCTGTTGGCGGCGACGCGGATCTCCGGATGGGGCTTTTGATAGGGCTTGGGAGCCAAATGTACATTTTGAAAATTGTAATAGTTGCCCGAAAATGAGAAAGCTGGCTCGGTCCATGCGCGCCTGATGATTTCGAGCGTTTCGGCAAAGCGCTCGCGGCTTTCGCCATAGGAGACGCCATAGGCCTCGTAGGTGCGCGGGAAGCCGCTGCGCCCGACGCCGAAGATCAGCCGGCCGCGGCTGACCTGATCGACCGTGGCGGCCTCTTCGGCGATGCGCAACGGATGGCACAGCGGCAGCACCTGAACGGCGGTGCCGATCTTGATGCGGCTGGTCCGCGCGGCAATGGCGCTGGCGATCGTCAGCGGCGCCGCCAGTACCGATCGTTCCGGCGCCATATGAATCTCGGCCAACCACATCGCGTCGAGGCCCCAGCGTTCGGCCGCATCGACCTGCTCGAACGACTCGGCGAAAGCCTGTTCCTGGCTTTTGCCGGCGGGGCACTGGAACTCGTGGAACATTCCAAACTCGAACGCCATCGCCCGCTCTCCTCTCGCCCCGGCGATCGCCGCCGCGACCGCCTCCTTCCCACCTCGAGATTAGAGCCGAAACGCCCCGGAAACCAGCCGGAAAGCCGCGCCCCGCCGCGCTTGAGCCCTGTTGCGACCGCATGACTGCGCCGGCCGCGGACACGCGATCGGCGAATTTTCCGCGTTAACCAATCCGATCGGTTGATGATCGACGACAGACATGACAAAAACATATCAAATCACAGCGATCGGGAACGCCGCGATTGTCTCCCAACGCCCGCCTCGCCGTATCGAGGGCGCGATGACCGGCGCCGTCGCCGAGCGGGCCGCGTTCTGCCGCCGTCGCGCCGAGGAATTATGGCACAGCGGACGGCATCAGGAGGCCCTCGGCTTCGCCCGCCTCGCCTTCGACCTGCAGCCCCGCGACGAGGAGACGGTGCGGTTTTGCGCCTGGCTGTTCAGCAACGGCCAGGATCATGCCGCGGCGGGCGCCGCTTATGAGCGCCTGCTCGCCCTCTCTCCGGAATGGATCGAAGGGCATCGGCACGCGAGCGGCTCGTTCGCGATGATCGGCGAGCTCGAACGGGCGATTTTCCATGCCCGGCAGGCGAGCGATCGCGATCCTCTCTCGGGTGAATTCGCCCGCCATGCCGGCGGCCTGCTCGAACAGGCCGGCCGTCCCGCGGAGGCCGCCTCTTACTTGGCGCGCGCCGCGGCGCTCTCGCCCGGCGACGGCGCCCTGCTGCGCCGCCTGTCGGCGGCCCTGTGGGCCGCGGGTGCGCGCGACAAGGCCGTGGCGCTGGCCTGGCAGGCCTGGCGGTGCGACCCCGGGGATCGCGAGAGCGCCCATCATGCCGCCGAGCTGCTGCTGCGCTGCGGCCGCTGCGAGGAGGCCGCCCTGCTGCTCGGCGAGACGATCCGCGCCCATCCCGCGGACGATGCGGCGCTGCGCAAACTGTCGGCAGCCGAGATGCTGCGCGCAGACCCCGCGGCGGCGCTCGCGGCCATCGACAAGGCGCTGCTGCTCTCGCCGCAAACGGCTGAATACCACATCCACCGGGCCGGCCTTTTGCGCCGTCTCGGCGACTGCGCGGCGGCGGCCGAAGCCTATGGCCGGGCGGCCGCTCTCGACCCGTCGAACGGGTCGTTGCGGCGCGCGCAATTGGCGGCCTATTGCGATGCCGGCCGCCTCGACGAGGCGCTCTCCCTCGGCGGGGAGCTGATCCGCGCGGCGCCCGACAACAGGGAATATGCAGAGGGATTGCGCCACGCCCTCGACCGCCGCCTCGGCGCGGCGGAGGCGGATCGCGGCGCGTTGTATGCGGGCCTTTTGCGGCTGCCGCGCCGGCCCCGCCCGCCGCGAACCGCCGGCACGGCCCTTGCCACCCAGTTGCGGGTCTTGCACGCCCTGCTGATCCGCGAAACCCGCACCCGCTTCAGCGAGGCGCGGATTGGTTACGGCTGGGCCTTGCTGGAGCCGGTTCTGCACATTCTGATGCTGTCGCTGGTCTTTGCGGTGATGATGCACGGCCGGCCGCCGATCGGCCGTCACTTTTTCATTTTCTACTATACCGGCATCATTCCCTATCACCTGTTCGTCCATACCAGCAGCGGCATGTCCCATGCGATCGCGAGCAACGGGCCGCTGCTGCAAGTGCCGCCGGTCAGCACCTTCGACGTGGTGCTGGCCCGCGGCCTGCTCGAACTGGCAACCGACCTCGTCGTGGCGGTGATCCTGCTGGCGGGGTTCACTGCGCTCGGTCTTCACGCCATCCCCCGCGATCTCGGCGGCGTCGCCGCCGCCCTCCTCTCGGTGTGGCTGAGCGCCTGCGGCTTTGGCTTCCTGAACGCGGTCGCCACCGCTTTCTGGAAGGGATGGGACAAGATCTGGGCGCAGATCACCCGCATCCTGTATTTCTGTTCCGGGATTTTTTACGTCCCGGCGGCCATGCCGGACCGGGTGCGAGACATTCTGGCCTGGAACCCGATCTTGCAGGCGGTGGACTGGTTCCGCGCCGGCTTCTTTCAGGGGTACGATCCGCACTGGCTCGATCGCGGCTATCTCGTGATTGCGGGGCTGTGGGTATTGTTGATCGGGTTGGCGCTCGAGCGCCGCCTGCGCCGCCGGCTCTATGAACCGCTATGATCGCGCTCGCCGGCGTCTCGAAATCCTACCGCACGCGGACCGGCCGCAAGGCCGTGCTCGACAATGTCAGCATCGACTTCGCCTCCGGGCACAATTTCGGCATTCTCGGCGCCAACGGCGCCGGCAAATCGACGCTCTTGCGCCTGCTCGCCGGCTCCGAATTGCCTGATCGCGGCGTGATCCGCCGCGATGTCCGGGTCTCTTTCCCGCTCGGTTTCGGCGGAATCTTTCACGGCGCTCTTTCCGGTCGCGAACATATTGGATTTCTGGCCCGTCTTTACGGCGCCCCCATCCGCGCCACTTGCGAATATGTCGCCGACTTTTCCGAGCTTGGCGAATATTTCGAGATGCCGGTCAATACCTATTCCGCCGGCATGCGGGCGCGGCTCGGCTTTGCCGCCTGTCTGGCGATCGATTTCGACGTCTTTTTGGTCGACGAAGTTATCGAGATCGGCGACCGGCGGTTTCGCCGCAAATGCGCGCAAGCCTTCCGCGAACGCATGCGCCGCGCCGATATCATCCTGGCGACGCACAACCATGAAACCGTTCGGCAATACTGCGACCGGGGCGCCATTCTCGCCAATGGCACGCTTACCCCGTACGACGACATCGACACGGCGCTGCGCCATTATCAAAGCCTGAGCGAGGGCGGCGGTCGATGACGGCGCAGCCGACCGCGGCCCCGGCCGCCGATGCAACCGGCGCGAATGCGTCTTTCGGCGCCGCCATGCCGGAGCGCGCGGCGGGCCTGCCGGCCCATACCGCCGACGCCGGCCCCGATGTCCGGGCGGGCGGCGGTCCCGTCCAAATCCGCCCGTTCGGCCGCCCGCGCCCGTTCGCCGAGCGGCGCGGCGCGCTCCTGCTTGCGCTCTCGTTCCTGCTTATGGTCGTCATCCCGGTCGCCGTCGCCGCGGTCTATTATCTGTTCGTCGCCGCCGACCAGTACGTCGTCGAATTCCGCTTCGGCGTACGCGGCCTCGAGCCGGCGCCGATCGGACTCGGCGCTCCGTGGTCGGCAAGCCTCGTCCCCTCCCCGATCGCGTCCGATTCCTATGCGGTCGTGCAGTACATCGAGAGCCGCGCCATTGTCGATGATCTCGGCCTCAGGATCGATCTGAAAGCGATATTTTCGCGCCCCGCGGCGGACTGGGTCGCCCGGTTGCGGACCCCGGCGCCGATCGAAGAGCTGGTGCGCTACTGGCGCGGCCAGGTCGACGCCTTCTATGACGCGACCGACCGCAGCGTCACGGTCACGGTCCGCGCCTTCACGCCGCGCGACGCCCTGGCCCTGGCGCGCGGCGTCCTCGCCGCGGCGGAGCGTCTGATCAACAATCTCTCGGCGCGGGCGCGCCGCGATACGCTCGCTCATGCCCAAGCGGACCTCGAAAACGCCGAGACGCGGCTTGCGCGCGCATTGGCGCGGCTGCGTTCCTTTCGCGACCAGCAGGGCGTCATCGATCCGCGACAGACGGCGAATGCGACCGAGGCTCTCGCCGGCAAGGTGCGCGCTGCGCGGGTGCGCGCGCAAACCGAACTGGACCTGCTCGAGCGCTACATGGACGGCGGGGCGCCCGCGCTCAAGCTCCTGCGCGCACGCATCAAGGCGCTCGCCGCACAGGAGCGCTCGCTCGCCGGCGAGATCACCAGCAAGGAACAGACCCGCGCCCGCATCCTGTCACGGGTCATGACCTCCTATGAGGAACTCGCAAGCGAGCGGCGTTTTGCCGAGACCGCCTATCAGCACGCCCTGCTGAGGCTCGACCGCGCCCGCCGGGATGCCGATCGGCAACAGGTTTATCTGGCCACCTTCGTCAGGCCGAGCCTGCCCGAAGAGCCGCTCTATCCGCGGCGGTTGTTTTCGATCGGCATCGTCTTCCTGGCCGCCTTTGCGATCTGGGCCATCGGCAGCCTGATCGTGCAATCGATCCGGGACCACCTCTGAGAGATATGCCGAACCGAACCGCTGATGTCGCCGCGCCGCCGGGAAACAGAGGCGTAAGGGGAAGGACATTGCAAATGGCAGCCCTCGAATTTGTCCCCCGTCCCCGCCCCTCCCCGCACACCGCCCCGATCCGGCCACGGCCGCCGGCCGAAAGCCCCGCCCCCAGGGCCAGGCTCGCGGTGATCTCGACCTATGACGAGCTGTGCGGCATCGCCGCCTACACCCGCGCGCTCGAAAGGCAGCTCTCCCGCGATTTCGACGTCACGGTCTTCAACCTCAGCCAGTATCTGCTGCGCAGCACGCATCCCCGCACCCGCCAGTTCGCCGATCGCCACATCGGAGAGATCTGCGCGGCGCTTCGCGGCTATGACGCGGTCAATGTGCAGCTGGAGTTCGGGATCCTGGGCCGGAGCCCGCGCGACATCTATCGGCGGCTGCTGTGGATCATCGAGGCGGCCCCGCGCCTTTCGGTCACCTTCCATACTGTCCTGCGGGCGGAGCGGTTCGACCTTCCGTCATTTGCGCGGAACGCGCTGCGCCTCAATTTTGCGGAGGCGGCGGCGCTCTTCTCCCGCCACCGCCGCGATCGCCTGCTCTCGGCCGGCATTGCCGAGCGCCTGCGCCGTGCCGGCAGGCGAAAGCCGGTGACGGTGATCGTGCACACGCGTCGCAACGCCCTGCAGATGGAATATGTCCACGGCCTGCGCCCCGTCTTTGACCATCCGCTGGCATTTTTGAGCGAGGCCGAGGCGCGGGCCGTCCGCAAGGCGGCATCGCGCGCGCGTTTCAGCCTGCTCGATGCCGTCCCGGCGACGGCGAAGCTGATCGGCGTATTCGGCTTTCTCGGCCACTACAAGAGCTTCGAGACGGCCGTCAAGGCGCTGCACCACCTGCCCCCGGATTATCACCTGCTGATCTTCGGCGGCGTGCATCCGAACGAGATCGTCCCGCGCCAGGCGATCGACCCAGTCGTGCTGGGCCTGTTCGAGGCCGGGTATATCGACGCCACCGTGCCGGAGCGGATCGCCGCGCAGGGGCGCGTGGCGGGCCCCTTTCTGTCGGTCGCGGTCGACGGCGCGACGCGCGAGCTGCTGTTTGGCCATCCCAAGGATCTGTCGCGGCGCATCCACTTCCTCGGCGCGACCAGCGACGACGACTTCCTGTGCGGCATGGCGATCTGCGATGTCGCGGTGTTCCCCTATCGGGAGGTCGGTCAATCCGCCTCCGGGCCGATTGCCCAGGCGCTCGAGCTTGGCTGCCGCGTCATCGCCTCCCGCACCCATACCTTCCTGCAATTCGGGCGCTATCACCCGAACCGCATCGAATATTTCGATGTCGGCAATCACCTCGAACTGGCGAGCCGCATCCGCGCGCGCCCGCAATTCGCCGCAGGCCCGCATCCGCTGGCCTTCACGGCCGAGACCAACCGGGCGGTCTACCGGGCCGCCAATCTGGGCGGCGGCGCGGAGGCGCCGCCGCCATCCCGCCATTCGCCCTGTCCGTCGGGGTAGCGGTGTTGCGGGATATGCGCCAAGGCCCGGGTGCCGCCCTCGGCCGGCACGGCAAAGCTCGGGATGAAGCCTTTGCTCCATGGCCGTGACGCCGATTGCGAGCCCTTTTATCGCGCCGCAGGCGCGGCAACCGTGCGGCGCCGCCCCGCCCGCCCGGCGGTGCCGGCGGGGCGGCCAAACGGCGGCGCTCAGCCGGGGATCCACGGTTCGGGGGCGCGCGGCTCGATATCGGTCACGACATCGACGACCACGCTCTCCTGCGCCCCGATCGCTTCGGCGAGCGCCGGGGCGATCTCGCCGGCCTGTTCGACCCGGAGGCCGCGCACCCCGAAGCTGCGCGCTACGGCGGCGAAATCGGTCGGGCCGAAACGCACGAGATCGTCGATCGTGCCCGGCCGGTTGCCGAGGGCGCGCCGGGCTCCGGTCAGGTTCTGGCCGAAACCCGAATTGTTGTTGACGATGACGGCGACCGCAATGCCGCGTCGCCGCGCCGTTTCCAGCTCGGCCAGGTGATAATAGAACCCGCCATCGCCGGTGAAGCATACGACCGGACGCCCCGGTGCCGCGCATTTGGCGCCGAGGGCGGCCGGGAAAGACCAGCCGAGCGACCCCGCCGCGCGCAGATAGCTCTGCCCGGCACCGTTCAGCTCGATCATCGTGCCCGTCCAGATGCCGGAATAGCCGGTATCGGCAACGAGGATCGCATCCTGCGGCAGGGCGCGGGTCAATTCGGCGCATAGCCGCTCGACCCGGATCGGCCGGGCCGCGCTCGCGCCGAGCGGGGCCATTGCGGCCCGCCAATCGGCGACGATCCGCGCCGCCTCCTCGGCAAAAGCGGGATCGCGAACCGGCCGCCCGATCGCCTCGACAAGGCGCGCAAGGGTCGCTTTCGGATCGCCGAGCAGACCGATCGTGTTCGGATAGCTGCGCCCCAATTCCAGCGGATCGATATCGATCTGCACGATCCTGGTGCCGGGCGCCGGCACCGTCCAGTTCAGCGTCACCTGATCGCCGGTGTCGCAGCCGACATAAAGGACGAGATCGGCGCCGTGCACGATCCGGTTGGCCGGCGGCGCCGAATAGCTGCCGGGCACGCCGATCGACAGGCGGTGCCGGGTCGGGATCAAGCCGCGGGCGCCGAGCGCGGTGGCGACCGGCGCGGCCAGCCTCTCGGCCAGGGCCAGCACTTCCGGCCCGGCGCCGGAAGCGAGCGCGCCTTCGCCGGCGACGATCGCGACCCGGCGGGCGGCGGCAAGCGCCGCCGCGGCGCGTTCGATCTCGCGCAGATCGGCGACCGGCCGGTGCGGCGGCAGGCGGCGCTCCTCTTCGGCGATGACCGCCGGCTCGGCGATGGTTTGCTGCTCGATCACCTCGCCCTGCAACCCGGCGAGGTCGAGATGGGTCGGGCGCGGCGTTCCCGACAGCGCGGCCGACCAGGCAAAGCGCAAAAAGCGCGGCAGTTCGGAAGCGTGGGCGACCGGGCTCGAAAATTTGGTGACCGCCCGGTAGAGCGGCGCATGCGCGATTTCCTGATAGCTGTTGCGGTTCTGAAACGGCTCCGGCTTGTGTCCGGTCAGCGCAATGACCGGACTTCTGCCCAAAAACGCGTCCTGCAGGCCGGCGGCAAGATTGGCGGCGCCGACCGACTGGGCCATGCAAACGCCCGGTCGGCCGGCGATTCGGGCATAACCGTCGGCCATATAGGCCGCCGCCTTTTCCGAATGGGCGAGGACGCGGGTTATCCCCAATACGCCGCATTCGACCAATGTGCGGCGCAAGATCGATTCGACGAAAAAGACGTGCCTCGTCCCGGCCTGATGGAGCGCCCGCGCCAGCCATTCCGCACCGGTCATCGCCGCGGATTGCGATTGCGGCTCGTTCATCGCTCTCCTCCCAGGGTCCGACCTTTACAGCGTCAGGCCGCCATCGACGATGACGGTCTGCCCGGTGATCATCGCCCCGCCGGCGCACAGAAAAAGGATCACCTCGGCAATGTCCTCGGGCCGGCAGGCGCGCTGCAACGGCGTGCGCGCGATCGAGGCGGCCTTGCGCTCGGGCGGCCAATCCTTGTTCCACGGGCTGTCGACAAAGCCCGGGGCCACGGCGTTGACGCGGATCTCGGGGGCCAGGGCGCGGGCCAGGCTGCGCGTCAGATTGATGAGCCCGGCCTTGCTTGCGGCGTAAGGAATACTGCTGCCGCTGCCGACGACGCCGGCGATCGAGGCGGTGTTGCAGACGGCGCCCCGGGCCGCCTTCAGGGCCGGCACCGCGGCATGGGTGCAGCGAAAGGGGCCGATCAGGTTCGTCGTCAGGATTTGCGACCAGAACTCTTCGGTCAGCGCGTCGAGGTTTTCGAACGGGATCGGCACCGGCGTCGCCGGCGTTCCGGCATTGTTGACCAGAAAATCAAGACGCCCGAGCGCGGCAACGGCGTTTTTGACCATCGCCTCGGCCTCCCCCGGCCGCGACACATCGCCGGGCGCCGCGACGACCCGCCCGCCCGCCGCGCGCAGCCGCCCGATCTCGGCGGGACCGCGCCGATCGTCCGGTAGATGATTGAGCGCCACGGCCGCGCCGCAGCGCAGAAAGGCCTCGGCCGTCGCCAACCCGATGCCGGAGGCCGCTCCGGTGACGAGCACGGCCTTGCCGTGCAAATCCGCGCTGATCATGACAAAGACTTCCCCGAAGACCCCGCCGGGTCAGAGCATGATCCGCCCGGGCGCCTTGTCAAGCCGATCCGCGCCGCCGGCGCCGGTCCAAGCCGCGGCGATTTTGTGGTATGGAGTGCCGGCGCCCGATGGGAGGAACGAGCATGGCCATCACCGAGACATCGACCGCCGGCGAGACAAAGCCGTTGTCGCGGCTGCCGCTGCGCCTGCACCACCACGCCTATGTCGTCCGCGATCAGGAAGTCAACCGCCGGTTTTTCGAGGATCTTCTCGGCATCCCGCTGGTGGCGACGTGGTGCGAGAAGAGCTTCAGCAGCGAACTCGGCAGGGAGATCGCGTTCTGCCACACCTTCTTTGGCATCGAAGACGGCAGCGCCCTCGCCTTTTTCCAATTCGCCGATCCCGAGATGTATGCGCTCTGCCAGGCCGAGCGGCCGGCGAAGATCGGCCGCTACGACCATGTCGCCTTCAAGGTCGACGAGAACACGTACGAAGAGCTGAAAGCGCGCCTGTCGCGCGCCGGCGAGCCCTATCGCGAAAGCAATCACGGCTATTGCAAGTCGATCTATGCCACTTCGCCCGACGGGCTGATCGTCGAGTTCACGCTCGATCCGCCGGATGTTGCGAGGATCGACGCAGCGCGCCGCGCCGACGCTCATCAGGAGCTCAGGCGCTGGCTTGCCGGTGACCGCCGCAGCAACAATACGCTCAGAAACCGCTCGTTCTAGCCCACCGCGGCGATCCCCGAGCGCGACGGTTCGCCGCCGGGACGGTCGGCGGCAGCCGGTCGGGGTTATGATGCTCCCGAGAAGGATCGGGTGATCGCCCTGCGGGCGGCGGAGCACGGCATGCTCGAATTCGCCTTCGCGATCCTGTGCGCGGCCGTGCTGATCGGCGCGGGACTGGCCGTCGCCTTCCTGAGAGGGCCGCAGGCAAAGCCGCCGCACCGCGCCATTCCCCCCGTGCACGGCGCTTTGGGCGGAGCGGGCCTCGGGGCGCTGCTTGTTGCGCTGCGGCACGGGCTGCCGAGGACCGGCATGGGCACCGCCGGGTTCGGCGTCATCGCCGCCGGATTGCTGGGCCTTGCCTTTGCGCTCGGCCTTGCCCTGGGCGTGGCGCGGCGCTACCGTCGCCTACCCGGCGCGCTGGTTGGCGCCCATGCCAGTCTTGCGATCGCCGGTTTTGTCGTGCTGTTGACCTTGATTGCGCTCTCCCCGGGCGGCCCGCCGGCGCATTAGGAAGGTTGGAACATGGCACAGCCCTTCCGCCCCTGACGGGCGGCGGCCCGGTGCGGCAGGCAAGGCGTGACCGTCAGTCGCGATCCGGGCGATGCCGGCGATCGCGGAGCCGGCGCGCAACGCAAACCTGCCGACCAAAACCCAAGAAGGAAACGCAACGAATGAGTACAAGCACAATAACGGAGATGTCGGCGGGCACCCCTGCCGAGAAACTTACCGCGCGCCTTGACCGGCTGCCGATGACGCGGCACCTCTGGAAGAAAGCGCTGTTGATCTCGCTCGGCGGGTTTTTCGACACCTATGCCCTGGCGCTGATCGGCGCGCTGGCTCCGGGCCTGTTCCGGGCCAAGATCTTAACCGCGACGACGGTCAGTTTTTTCGGCATGACCGGGCTGGCGAGCTTTATCGCCGCGCTGTTCGCCGGTTTGTTCGTCGGCACGATCGCCTTCTCCTACGTCGCCGACCGTTTTGGCCGACGCAGCATCTTTGCCTTCTCGCTGTTATGGTACGGCGTCGCCAGCTTCATCATGGCCCTCCAGGACACTGCCAACGGGCTGAATTTGTGGCGCTTTATCAGCGCGATCGGGCTCGGCGTCGAACTCGTCACGATCGATGCTTATCTCTCCGAGCTGGTGCCGAAATCAGCGCGCGGCAAGGTGTTCGCTTTTCTTCTCGGGATCAGCGCGGCGAGCGGCCCGGTCATTTACTTCTTGTCCTGGCAGCTGGTTCCGATCGCCCCGTTCGGCATCCAAGGGTGGCGCTGGGTGGTATGGTTCGGCTCGGTGAGCGCGATCCTCGTATGGTGGATCCGTCTCGGCCTGCCCGAAAGCCCGCGCTGGCTTGCCCAGCAGGGTCGGGTCGACGAGGCCGAGCGGATCATGGCGGCGATCGAGGCCCGGGTCGAGGCCGAATCGGGGCGGCCGCTGCCGCCGCCGGGCCCGCCGCAGGCCCAGGAAATGCGTAAGGGCAGCCTCGCCGAGATCTTCAATGCGCAATACCGCACGCGCACGATCATGCTGATGCTGTTCAATTTCTTCCAGACGGTCGGGTTTTACGGATTTTTCGGGTGGGTGCCGACCCTGCTGATCGCCAAGGGCATCCATATCACCCAGAGCCTCGAATACACCTTTATCATCCAATTCGCGGCAATGGCGTTCCCGTTCCTCAACATGCTGTTCGCCGACCGGATCGAGCGCAAATGGCAGGTCTGCCTGTCTTGCTTGTCGATCTCGGTCTTTGGCCTTCTGTTCGCCAACCAGACCGCGCCGGCCGCGCTGATCGTGCTCGGCGGCGTGCTGGCGATGGCGACCTCCTGGCTGGCCTATTCGCTGCACAATTACCAGTCCGAGCTGTACCCGACCCGGATCCGCGCCCGCGCGGTCGGCTTCGTCTATTCCTGGAGCCGCCTGAGCGGCGTGCTGACCGGGTTCTTCGTGGCCTTTTTCCTGCGCCATTTCGGCGTGCCCGGGGTGTTTGCATTCGTCACCGCCTGCATGGCGGTGGTCATCGTCTCGGTCGCCGGGCTCGGCCCGCGCACCAACAATCTGGAGCTGGAGGCGATCGCGCATTAGCGGAGGCCGCCGCACCCGCCCGCTCGGCCCGCGCCCGGGCGGGGCGGGCGGGCGCCGTCAGCGCCGCGCGAAATATGCCGCGATCGCGCGGGCAAGGCCGCGGGCGAGCCTTTCCTGGTAGGCCCGCTGCTGCAACAGACGCTCCTCCTGCGGGTTGGAAAGGCAGCCCAGTTCGACCAGCACCGAGGGGATGTCGGGAGCCGTCAGCACGACAAAATCCGCCGAACGCTCGGGGTGATCGAGCAGCGCGATGCGATGCGCGAACGCCGCGACGACATCGTGGGCGAAGGCGATCGAGGCGTTCAGCGTCTGCTGCCGCGCCAGGTCGAACAGGATGGTGCGAACGAGGCGGGACTGCCGCCCCGGCCCGACGCCCGCGACGACATCGCGGTTCTCGCTGGCGGCAAGCTCGGCCGCCTCGCGATCGGAGGCTGTGTTCGACAGCGTGAACACCGACAGCCCGCGCATCGCCGTATCCGGCAGCGCATCGGCATGCAGCGAAAGAAAAAGATCCGCATGCGCGGCGCGGGCGATGGCGACGCGCCGCGGCAGCGGGACAAAGGTGTCGCCGCTGCGGGTCAGCACCACGCGAAAGCGCCCGCTCGCCGCCAGCAGCCAGGCCAGCCGCCACGCCGTCGCCAGCGTGATGGTCTTCTCATAGATCCCGCCCGGGCCGATCGCGCCCGGATCGATGCCGCCGTGCCCGGGATCGATGACGATGACCGGCCGCCGCCGGGGCGGGCGCGTGCCGCGCCGCGCCGCCCCGGGCTTGGCGCGAGCCCAGGCCATGCTCCCCCCGGCGGCCAGGCACAGCGCCAGCACGCGCAGCGCCGCCCGGCGAGCGACGGCGATTTCCCGCATTCCCCCACCCCCCGGCGGCTTTTCCCTGCGGGATCAGGGAGCCGCCCGGCCGCCACTATGGCGTAAAAACGCACGGCGTTCTACCGCGCGTTGCTGCGACTCTTTCGGCGTGGCCGTGACGGGACGGGAGAGTTTTCGCCGGCCGGGCGGGGCGCCGCGAGGGGCCCCCGCCTCCGCTCCCCGCGGCGAGGGCGCGCGCTGTACGCCAAAGCTCAGGTGCCGCCGCGACGATCGTCCCGGCCGCGCCGCAGCGGCGACAACTGGGCGGCCGGTTGGCGGACCAAAAGGCGGCGCAATCCCGCCGCCATCCGGCGCACCAGGACGGCCAGCGGCCGCGCCGGTCTGAGCCGGAGGATTTTGCCGGCGAGCGAGCGGCTCGGCGCCCGGTACAGACTGGCCATGCCGTGACGGCGATAATCGGCAACCCAGACGGCGACGAGACGCTCCTCAAGCCCGAAAGCCGCGGCGGCTTCGGCGGCGCTCCAGCCGTCGACGAGGACGCGCTGAATGATCCGGCCCTGCTGGACCGCGGTGATCGTGCGCGCCTTTCTCGATCTTTTCATCCGCCGCCGGAGACTTTTTCGCCTCCCCTCCCGGACTTTGCCAGAGCCCTATCTGCACCCCCTAACGCTCTTGCCGCCGCGACAATTCCAACTCAACCGGCAATGTCAACGACGGTGCGGCCGCGGATCTCGCCGCGCAAAATCTTCGGCGCGAGCTCCGGCAGCCGCGACAGCGGCACGACCTCGGTCATCCGGGCCAGCCGATCCTGCGGCAGGTCGCGGGCCAGTCGCTGCCAGGCCGCGATGCGCTCGGCGCGCGGGCACATGACCGAATCGATGCCGAGCAGGTTGACCCCGCGCAACAGAAACGGAATGACGCTCGCCGGCAGATCGCTGCCCCCGGCAAGCCCGCAGGCGGCGACGCTGGCACGGTACCTGAGCTGGGTCAGGATCGTCGCCAAGGTCGCGCCGCCGACCGCATCGACGGCCCCGGCCCAGCGCTCGCTGTCGAGCGGCCGGGCCGGTTTTCCTGCCAGAACCGAGCGTTCGATTAGTTCGGCGGCGCCCAGCTCGCGCAAATACTCCGCCAGCGCCGGCCGGCCGGTGGCGGCGACGACGCGATGGCCAAGCCGCGCCAGCAACGCCACCGCGACGCTGCCGACGCCGCCCGCGGCGCCGGTGACGAGGACATCGCCGGCGCCGGGGACAAGGCCGTGCTGTTCGAGCGCAATGACGGCCAGCATCGCGGTAAACCCGGCCGTACCGATCGCCATCGCCTCCCGGGCGCCGAGCCCCTCCGGCCGCCGCACCAGCCAGGCGGCCTTGACCCGGGCCTTCTCGGCATAACCGCCCCAATGGATCTCCCCGACCCGCCAGCCGGTCAGCAGCACCGGATCGCCCGGCCGGAATTCCGGCGAATCCGAGTGCTCCACCGTTCCGGCGAAATCGATGCCCGGAATGTGCGGATAGCGCCGCACCAAGCGGCCCTGACCTTCAAGGATCATGCCGTCCTTGTAATTGAGGGTCGAATATTCGACCCGAACGGTGACCTCGCCCGCCGGCAACAGCGCCTCGTCGACCGACTCGAGGCGCGGTACGATGCGGCCGTCCTCCTCGCGGAGGACCAATGCGCGGAAGTTCGCCATCGCCACCCCCGCGGCTCAGGCGCGCAGGGGTTCGAGAATGCTGACGAAATTGGCGACCGCAGCGCCGCCCATGTTCATCACCCCGGCCAGCCGCGCCCCCGGGATCTGCATGTCGCCGGCCTGGCCGGTCACCTGCATCGCCGCCAGCACATGCATCGAAACCCCGGTGGCGCCGATCGGATGCCCTTTGGCCTTGAGCCCGCCCGAAGGGTTGACCGGCAATCTGCCGTCCTTTTCGGTCCAGCCTTCGAGAATGGCGCGCGCCCCTTCGCCTTTCGGCGTCAGCCCCATCGCTTCATATTCGAGCAGTTCGGCGATCGTGAAGCAATCATGCGTCTCGACCAGATCGAGATCCTCAAGGCTGAGCCGCGCGGCGGCGAGCGCCCGCCGCCAGGCGAGCGCGGGGCCTTCGAAGGCGACGACATCGCGCCGGCTCATCGGCAGAAAATCGTTGACCTGCTCGGCGGCGCGGAACGCCACCGCCTTTTTGAAGGCGAGCGCGGTCGCCCAATCGGCGAGCACGACCGCGGCGGCGCCGTCGGAGACAAGCGAGCAATCGGTGCGCTTGAGCGGCCCGGCGACGATCGGGTTCTTGTCGGAAACGGTGCGGCAGAACTCATAGCCCAGATCCTTGCGCATCTGCGCCAGCGGATTGGCGACGCCGTTCCTGTGGTTTTTTGCGGCAATGCGGGCGAGCGCATCGGACTGGTCGCCGTAGCGCTGAAAATAGATCTCCGCGATGCGCCCGAAGATGCCGGCAAAGCCGCCCTTGATGCCGTCCTCCTCCTTGCGATAGCTGGCGCCGAGCAGAATATCGCCGATCCTGTCGCCGGCGACTTCGGTCATCTTCTCGACGCCGACGACAAGGACGAGCCGCGCCCGCCCGGCGGCGATGGCATCAAGGCCCTGATGGATCGCGGCCGAACCGGTGGCGCAGGCGTTCTCGACCCGGGTCGCCGGTTTGAAGCGAAAGGCGGGATCGGCCTGAAAAACGAGCGAGGCCGGGAATTCCTGGCGCACAAAGCCGCCGTTCATCGTGCCGAGATAGACCCTGTCGATGTCGGCGGCGCCGATCCCGGCATCGGCCAAAGCCGCCCCGGTCACTTCGACAATCAGCGCTTCGAGGTCCTTATCCTCGTGCTTGCCAAACCGCGTATGCGCCCAGCCGATGATGCACCCGGTCATGCCGTCCTCCACGATTACGCGCGCCGTTACGGCTGATATAAGCCCTCGTCCCGATTTCGTCATTCCCGCGCCGAGGGAAGCCCGCGGCCGGAACGGTGCGCCCGGTCTTCCGGCCGCCTGCGAACTCTCTTCTCCGCACCGCGGCATCGCGGCTAGGGTGGACGGCGAGAGTTGACGACAGGCGCCTTGCCATGACGACGATCCCACAGACGATCACCCTGACCCGGCCGGACGACTGGCATGTCCATCTGCGCGACGGCGCCATGCTCGCCGCCGTCCTGCCCCATACCGCGCGGCAGTTCGCCCGCGCAATCGTCATGCCGAACCTGGTGCCGCCGGTGACGACGGTCGCGGCGGCGCGCGCCTATCGCGAACGCATCCTCGCCGCCCTGCCCGCCGGGGCCGATTTCACGCCGCTGCTGACCTGTTATCTGACGGACGACACCGATCCCGAGGAAGTCGCCCGCGGTCACGCCGAAGGGGTGTTCACCGCGGTCAAACTCTATCCGGCGGGGGCGACGACCCATTCGGCCGCCGGCGTCACCGACCATCGGCGCCTGATGCCGGTGTTCGAACGCATGGCGGCGCTCGGCATGCCGCTTCTCGTCCACGGCGAGGTCGCCGATCCGGAGGTTGATATTTTCGACCGCGAGGCGGTCTTTATCGAGCGCATCCTCGACCCGCTGCGCCGGCGCCTGCCCGAGCTTAAGATCGTGCTCGAGCACATCACGACCGAAGAGGCCGTGCAATACGTCGCGGGCGCCGGCCCGAACCTGGCGGCGACGATCACCGCCCACCATCTGCATATCAATCGCAACGCGATCTTTGCCGGCGGCCTGCGTCCGCACCTCTACTGCCTGCCGATCGCCAAGCGCGAACGGCACCGTCATGCCCTGAGGCGTGCCGCGACCGGCGGCGATCCGCGGTTCTTTCTCGGCACCGACAGCGCCCCGCATGCCGTCACAGCGAAGGAAGCCGCCTGCGGCTGCGCCGGCATCTTCACCGCACCCGTCGCCCTCGAGCTTTATGCCGAAGTGTTCGAGGCGGAAGCGGCGCTCGACCGGCTCGAGGCCTTCGCCGCGCTGAACGGCGCCCGTTTCTACGGGCTTCCGGTCAATGCGGGGCAGGTGAGATTGCGGCGCGAGCCGCTCGCGGTGCCCGAGCGGGTCGGCACCGGCGCGGCGGCGGTCGTGCCGTTTCGCGCCGGCGAGAGGCTGCGCTGGCGTTTTGTCGGGTGACGAACGGCCTGTTCCGAGCCGCCCCGTTTTGCAACCGAGAGTTGATCATGCCGGCGCGTTTCCTTGTGTCCTCTCCCGCCCAAATGCTGTCTTATTTCGATCGATCCCCAATCCCTCTTGACGCGGCCGGGACGAGGAGAACAGGTGACCCCTATTTTCCCCATCGCAGGAATCGGGGCTTCGGCGGGCGGGATCGAGGCGCTCGAGGCATTTTTTCGGGCGGTGCCGCGCAATCACGGCATCGCCTTTGTCGTCGTCACCCATCTGCCGCTCAACCGCGAGAGCCTGCTGCCCGAGATTCTCGGCCGCGCCACCTGGATGCCGGTGGTCGAGGCGCGCAATGATCAGGCGGTCGCAGCGGAACACGTCTACGTTCTGCCGCCCGGCGCCACGCTGACCATCACCGGCGGGCGCTTCAATCTGCGCGCCGGCGACACCGGCGCGCGCATCCGCACGCCGATCGATCTGTTTTTCACCGCGCTTGCCGAGGACCGGGGCGAACATGCGATCGGCATCATTCTGTCGGGTGGCGGCAGCGACGGGACGTTCGGCCTCAAGGCGATCAAGGAGCATGGCGGGCTGACGATCGCGCAGGGCAATAACGAGTCGCGTCCGCGCTTTGCCGAGATGCCGCAAAGCGCGGTCGCCGCCGGGTTTGTCGATCTCGTGCTGCCGGTCGAGGAAATCCCCGGGCGGCTCGTCGAATACGTGCGCAGATGGAACCGGTTCGTCCCCGAGCGGCCGGCCGACGCGCTGCCGCGCATCCACCGGCTGTTGCGCGCCCATACCGGGCACGACTTCAGCCAGTATCGGGAGCGGACCTTTCTGCGCCGGGTGCAGCGGCGCATGCAGGTCGCGCAAATCGAAAACCCCGAGGAATATGCCGCATATCTGGAGCAGCATCCGGAGGAGGTCGGGGCGCTGTTTCGCGATCTGCTGATCGGCGTCACCGGCTTCTTCCGCGATCCCGCCGCATTCCATGCGCTGGCAAGCGGCGTCATCCCGAAGCTCTTTGCGAACAAGGGCCGGGCCGACGAGGTGCGGATCTGGGTGCCGGGCTGCGCCACCGGCGAAGAGGCTTATTCGATCGCGATTCTGTGCGCCGAATGGCTCGACAAAATGTCGGCTCCGCCAAAGGTCATAATCTTTGGCACCGATATCGACGAGACGGCGCTCGCGGCGGCCCGGGCGGGACGCTATCCGGCACCCGCTCTGAAAGAAGTCTCACCCGAACGCGCCGAGCGTTTTTTCACCGCCGAAGGCGGCATCTACCGGGTTGCCAAAGAACTGCGCGAGATGTGCATCTTTTCTGTGCACAATATCATCCGCGATCCGCCCTTCTCGCGCCTTGACCTGATCTCGTGCCGCAATCTCCTGATTTATTTCAAGCCGCAGCTTCAAGGGGAGGTCATCCCGCTGTTTCACTATGCATTGCGACCGGGGGGCTTCCTGTTTCTCGGCCTGTCCGAGAACGTGTCGCGCTTTGCCGAGCTGTTTCAGCCGATCGACAAGAAGAACCGGATCTTCCAGCGCCGCGGTTTTGTCACCCGGACAACGCTGCCGCTCGGCCCGTTCCTGCCGCAGGCGCACGACAACCGCACCGCGCGCAGGCATGCGGAGGGGACATTGCGGCACCGCGCCGAGGTCCTGCGCAAGTTTGCCAGCGTCATCCTCGAAAGCTTCGCTCCGGTCTACGTGATCGTCGACGAGGAGGGCGAGGCGCTGTTCTTTTCGTCAGGCACCGGAAAATACCTGCAAACCGCCGCCGGACCGCCGACCCGCGACGTCATGGCGATGGCTCGTCCCGAACTGCGCGCCGATCTGCGGGCCGCCCTGCGCCGCGCAAAGGAGACCGGTAAACGCGTTATGCGCGAGCGAATCCCAGTAGAAATCAATGGCAGCGTTCAAATGGTCACGCTCGCCGTGCAACCGATCACCGATGCCGACGAGACGGTTTACGGCGTCGTGTTCCTCGATCAGGGCCCGGTTCGCGCGCATGAGGAGGGCGATAAGGAATACGCGGCCGGCGATACGACCCTGCAGCAGCTCGAAAACGAGCTGCAGGAAACCCGGGAGCGCCTGCAGTCGACGATCGAGGAGCTCGAGACTGCCAATGAAGAGTTCCGCTCCTCGAACGAGGAATTGGTCTCAGTCAATGAGGAATTGCAATCAACCAACGAGGAGCTGGAGACCTCGAAGGAGGAATTGCAATCGGTCAACGAGGAATTGCAAACCGTCAACGCCGAGCTCAGCAACAAGGTCGAGGAGCTGGACCGGGTCAATAACGATCTGCACAATTTCATCGAGAGCACGCAGATTGCGACAGTGTTCCTCGACCGCAATCTGGTAATTCGCAACTTCACGCCGGCGGTCACGAGGATCTTCAGCCTGATCGAGAGCGATCGCGGCCGCCCGCTGACTGACATCGTCAGCCGCATCGACTATCCCGATCTGGAAAACGACATGCGTACGGTCTGCGGCACCGGCCGGATCGTCGAGCGTTCGGTCGATGCCGCCGACGGCGGCGCCCACTACCTTGCCCGCATTCTTCCCTATCGCAACAACGACAATGTCATCGACGGGGTGATCTTGACCTTTGTCGACGTGACCGGCCTGGTCGCCGCCGAAGAACGGCAGAAGGCTCTCGCCCATGAGTTGAGCCATCGGGTCAAGAACACGCTCGCTCTTGTCTGTTCGATCGTCGCGCGCACCGTGCCGGCGGGTGAGGCCAAGCAGGTCCTGCTCGGCCGCCTCCACGCTCTGGCGCAAACCCATGATCTGTTGATGCGCACGCGGTGGACCGATGTGCCGCTCTCCGAGCTGATCGCGGCGGAGGTGGCGCCGTATGCGGGCGCGGAGCGCGGCGCCGTGCGGATCGACGGTCCAAGGGTCATGCTGAAGCCGCGCGCCGCGCTGACCCTGACACTGGCGATCCACGAGCTGACGACGAACGCGGTCAAATACGGCGCCTTGTCGGTCGAGGGCGGCCGGGTCGATATTATCTGGACGATCGTCGGCGGTGATCCGGCGCAGTTGCAGTTGGTATGGATAGAGAGAAACGGGCCGGAGGTCACGCAATTGTCAAGGCGCGGCTTTGGAACGGAGCTGATCGAACGCAGCATTCCGTTCGAGCTGAAAGGTCAGGCAAGGCTCGAAATCATCGACAAGGCCGTCCGGTGCACGATCACGATCCCGAGCGACCCCGAATATTTCACTCTCTGATCGGCGGCCTTTGCAAAGAAAAGAGGGGGCAAAATGCGGGAGAAGAAACGAATACTGATCGTGGAAGACGACTACCTGATCGCGATGATGCTGGCGGAAACATTGGAAGCGGCCGGCTGGCAGGTGGTCGGGCCGATCGGGCGGCTTGCCGAGGCGGTCGACACCGCCGCGACAGAGGGCATCGATGTGGCGGTGCTCGACATCAATCTCGGCGGATGGGCCGTCTATCCGGTGGCGCAAGTGCTCGCGGCGCGCAATGTCCCTTTCCTGTTCCTGACCGGTTACGGCACCGAGATCGTGCAGCGCCCATATTGCGAGCGGCCGCGGCTCGGCAAGCCGATCAAGGCCGCCGAGCTGATCGGCACGGTGACGCGTCTGCTCGCCCCTGCGGCGGGCGCATAGCCTGCCCGCGCCGGAGGATCGGAAAGGCTCATGCGTATTCGACCAGCGCCGCGCGGGTATCCGCGGGCAAAGCCGCACCCTCGATGTGATGGCGGTGCCACAGCGCATAAAACAGCAGCGTCCAGGCGGCGCGTCCGGCCCTTTTGTCGGCGGCGGCGGCGAACAGGCGTTCGACCGCTTCCGGACGGCACAGTTCCCGCACCGCCGGCGCCGCGGCGACGAGCGGGCCGATCTCGCCGGCCCGTCCCGCGATCCAGCGCCCGACCGGCACGGTAAAGCCGCGCTTCTTGGCGAGCGGGCGCGCCTCGGGCAAATGCTCCGCCAGCCAGCGGCGCAGCAACCATTTGCCAAGGCCGCGCCGGATCTTGAGCGCATCCGGCAGGCGGAAGGCGAAGGCGGCAAGGGGCGGATCGAGAAACGGGGTGCGCCCCTCGACCCCGTGCGCCATCAGGCAACGATCGAGCTTTACCAACAGGTCGTTGGGCAGCCAGTCGGCGCAATCGACGAGCTGAGCCACCTGCAGGGCGCTGCGCCCGCAACCGCCGCCCCGCGCCTCGGCGGCGGCGATGCCGTCGCGCCAGCCGGCGATCTCGCCCCGCAGCACGCCGAGCCCGTCCAGGAGCCCGCGGGCGCGCGGCATGCGCCCGCCCGCCCACCACGGGCGCATGGCGCTGCGGTAGCGGCCGTAGCCGCCAAACAGCTCGTCCCCGCCCTCGCCGGTTAGAACGACCTTGAGCCCCTCGCGCCGCGCCACGCCGGCCAGCTTGTAGGTCGGCAGGATCGCATAATCGGCGGTCGGATCGTCGATCGCCGCGACGATTTCGGGCAACAGACGCCAGAAATCGTTCTCGTCGAACAGCACCTCGATATGCTCGGCGCCGACGGCGCGGGCGGCGGCGCGGGCGGCGGCGCGCTCGTCGGCCACCCCGGGTTCGGCAAAGCCGATCGTCAACGCCCTGACCTTGTGCTCGGCGAGCCGGGCCATCATGACCAGCACCGCCGTCGAATCGACGCCGCCGGAAAGGAACAGGCCGAACGGCACGTCGGCGCGCTGGTGCAGGCGCACGCTGTCGGCGAGCGCGGCATCGAGCCGGGCGAGCGCCTCGGCTTCGCCGAGCGGCAGCGGCCCGCCCTCCGGCAAGGCCGCATGCCGGCGGCGCTCGACAATCCGTCCCCGCCGCACGACGATCGTCTCCCCCGGCAGGACCCGGTCGATCCCGGCGAAAATCGTCCGGCGCCCGGTCGTGAACTGCATCTGCACGAGCTCGTTGCGCGCCGACACGCACAGAGCGGGGCTGACGAGCCCGGCGGCGAACAATGCCCGCGGCTGCGAGGCGAAGGCAAAACCGTCCGCCAGCTCGGCATAGTAAAGCGGCTTGATCCCGAACGGATCGCGCGCGAGGACAAGCCGCCCGGCGGCCGGATCGTGCAGGGCAAGGGCGTACATGCCGCGCAGATGGAGGGCGAAATCAAGGCCGTGGCGGCGGTAGAGATGAAGCGGCGGCTCGCAATCGGAGCGGGTCGCGAACACCGGCGGGCGCGGCCCGGCCTGCAGCGAGTGGGCGAGTTCGCGATAATTGTAGATCTCGCCATTGGCGATCAGCGCGGCGCCGCCCGGTTCATGGAGCGGCTGCTCGCCGCTTTCGAGATCGATGATCGCAAGCCGGGTGTGCGCCATCCCGACATCGCCCGAACGGTAGCGGCCTTCGCCGTCCGGGCCGCGATGGGCGAGCGCCCGCCGGATCGCCGCCAGCGGCGCGGCCGGCGGCGGCGCGCCGTCGCGGCGCATCAGCCCGCCGATGCCGCACATCGCCCGATGACCCGCTCGAAAAAATCGCGATAGAGGCCGATGACGGCCGCTTCGGTGAAGCCGGCCTCAAAGGCGCGCCGCCCGCCCGCGGCGAGATGGGCGCGCAACGCCGGATCCGCGGCAAGGCGCGCCATCGCCCGGGCGAGCCCGCCGGGAGCCTCGTCCTGCGGCACCAGAAGCCCGCTCTCCCCCGGCTCGATCAGCTCGCGCGGCCCCGCGCCGGCGAGCGCGACGACCGGCACGCGCGCGGCCCAGGCTTCGAGCACGACATTGCCGAGCGGTTCGTGGCGCGACGGGCAGACGAGAAAATCGGCGCTGGCGAGCAGAGCCGGCACGTCCTCGCGCCAGCCGAGAAAGCGCACGCGCCGCCCGAGGCCGAGGCGCCGGGCGAGCGCTTCGAGCGGACGGCGGAGCCGGCCCTCGCCGGCGATCCACAGATGGACCGTCGGCACGCGGGCGAGCGCCGCGAGCAGCAGGTCAAAGCCCTTGTTCGGATGCAGCCGGCCGAGCGCCAGGGCCAGGGGCGCCGCGTCCGGGGTCTCGAACAGCGCGCGCGCGAGCGGCGGCGCCGGGATCGGATCGGGCGCGAAATTGGGCAGGTAGTGTGCGCGCGCGCGCGGCCACCCCTGGCGCACGAGCCAGTCGACAAGCGTCTTCGTGTTGCCGATCAGGTGATCGCAGCGGCGGTAATATTTCAAATCGTAATACCCCCCGAGGCGGCCGACATGCACGAAATCGCCGCGCGGGCACAACATCGTCGCCCGGCTCATCCAGGTCAGCACAATGTCCGGCCGCCACGACCCGATCGTACGCCGGAAGGCCAGGCGGGTGTAAAGGTCAAAGCGCCCGGCGAAAGCGAGCTCGCCGACCCTGACCCCGGCGGCGCGCAATTCCTGCGCCCGCGCGGCATTGCGGCGGATCAGCACCCTCTGCTCGGCGGTGCCGTGGCGTTCAAAGGCCGCCGCCAAGCGCAGAAAGAAGTTTTCCGCGCCGCCGTGAGGCGCGCCGGCGATCGCCTGCAGCAGGCGCGGCGTCATCGCATCAGCGCCTCAAAGCGCGCGGCGACGGCGTCCCAGCTCAGACCGCGCTGCCGGGCGAGCGCCGCCAGATGCCAGCGCCGCCACAAATCGTCATCGCGCAAGGCCGCGATCGCCGCCGCGACAAAGGCCTCGTCGCTGTCGGCAAGGCGGCCGGTGATCCCGTCCACGACCCGCTCAGCAAGCGCTCCCAAAGGCTGGACGACCGCCGGCACGCCGCTCGCCTGGGCCTCGGCAACGGCGAGGCAGAAGGTCTCGCCGGGATCGCCGCGATAGAGCATGACCCGCGCGCCGAGCAGCGCCTTAGAGAGATCGGTATGTCCGACCGGCCGGTGCCGAAACACGCCGACCGCGGCGAGGCGCTCGGCCCTCTGCAGGATCTCCTCGATCCGGCGCGCCTGCGGCGTGCCGGCAAGGCCGTAGACGGCGGGACCGGCATAGATGTGCAATTCCGCCTGCGGCACCGCCGGGGCGATCCGCGCCGTCCATAGGCCCAACAACCAGTCGAGGCCGCGCAGCGGATTGGAGGTGAAGATCGCGCGCGGCGGCGGCGGCGCGCGCGGCGGCGCCTGGCGGAAACAGTCGAGGATGCCGTAGGGAATGACCTCGGGCGCGCGAGCAGGCAGCCAGCGCGGCACCGTCGCGCGGTGATAGGCGCCGGTTACGACAAGGGTCGGGCGCCATCGGGCGAGCCGCCACAGATTGCGCGGCTTTTTCAGATAAAAGGCGGGATTGTGCAGCCAGAACAGCCGGGTCCCGGCCCGGCGCACGAGGCCGATCGTGCGGTGGCCGCGATTGCCGATATAAAGATCGCAGCGCTCCGGCACGCCGCTGTCGAGCGGCGCCCATTCGACCCCGTTATGATACACCGGCCGGCGGCAGCGATTGCGGACCGCGACCGCATGCCGGCGCCGCGCCAGCGCTTCGGCCAGCGCGACAAAAGCGGTCTCGGCGCCGCCGAGCGGCGCGTGCTCGGCCATCGCCCCGTCGAAGGCGAGGCCGTCATCGGCCATTACGATGCTGGCCATCCTCGCCTCTCGGCCGCCGGCGGAGAGGGATCGGGCAGCCGCTCCGGGCCGGACGGGGTGGGCTCGAGCCGCGCCTTCAGGTAGGAAAGGATCGGGTAGAGCGCCGCCAGGAGGGCGATCAGAAAGCCCCAAAGACCTTCGCGATAGCCGCGCCGGCCGATATAACATTTCAGGAAGCGCGAGGGAATGCGGCGCAGATTGCGCCCAAAGCTGCCGGCCTCGCCGCCCGCGCGCAGATCCTGCGCCCGCGCGCTGGTATAGCGGTCGAGCCGACGCAGCAGATCGGAAATGTCGCGGCCGGCGTGATGGACGAGACGGGCCTGCAGCGTCGCCCCCTGCCTGCCCGCAAGCCGCACCGCCGGATGGACGCGCTCTCCGCCCCAGCTCTTGGCCCCCTTTCGGTAGAGCGCGGCATGGGCCGAGCGGCCGAACGAAGCGCCCCAGCCCCAGCGCACCAGACGGCCGCCGACATAATTGTCGATCGGGACGAGATGCCAGTCGGCGGCGGAGCTGGCGATGAGGGAGCGGATTTCCGCGGCGAGCTCCGGCGGCACCCGCTCATCGGCATCGACTTCGAGGATCCAGCGGCCGCGGCAGGCGGCGATGCCGGCATGACGGCGCGGGCCCTCGCATTCCCACGCCCCCTCGACGATGCGGGCGGCATAGCGCTCCGCGATGTCGCGGGAGCGGTCGCGGCAGCGGTCGAGGACGACGACGATCTCGTCGGCAAAGGCGAGCGTATCCAGGCAAAGGGCGAGCTGATGCTCCTCATTGCGGGCGACGACGAGAGCGGAGAGAGCCGGCTTGCCGCAGTTCACGCCGCCGCGCTCGCAAGCCGCCGCCACAGCCGGCGCGCCGCCGCCTCGGCGGCGGCGACCGAGAGCCCGTCCATCAGCGTGCCGGTGGTGCGGTGATCGAAGCCGGGCCCGAACAATTTCTCGGGCGGGTCGGCCGTACATGCGGTTTCGGTATGAGGCCCCCACGGCGCATAGCGCGCGACCGGGCTCGGCCCGAACAGGCCGAGGGTCGGCGTGCCGCACGCCGCGGCGAGATGCATCAGCCCGGTATCGTTGCCGATAAACAGGGCCGCGCGCTTGAGCACGGCCGCGGCGGTCAACAGGTCGACCCGGCCGACGAGGTCGATCCGGCGCTCCTGCGGCAGGGAGGCGAGCAGCGGCGCGGCCTGCGCGCGCTCATGCGCCGCCGCCAGCACCGCAACGCGCGCCGCCGGCAATATCCCGTCGGCGGCGGTCAGCCGCGCCGCCAGCTCGGCGAAACGTTCGGCGCGCCATTCCTTGCCGCGCCAGTTCGCGGCCGGACCGAGCGCCAGCACCGGCCCGCCCGGAGGGAGCAAGGCTGCGGCGGCGCGCTCATGCGCGGGCGTCACCCATATGCGGGGCGCGGGCGGCGGGTCGAGAGCGAACAGCCGGCCCAATTCGCGCACCCGATGCTCGTCCGCCCGGCCCCTGCCCGTCACTCTGCGCCGGCGCGCGCGCAACAGCCAGGCAACCGCCGAGCCGCGCAGATCGACGACGAGGTCCCAGCGACGGCCGGCGACCGCGGCGTAGAGCGAGAGCCAGTGCAACGCCCAACGCCGCTTGTCGAGCACCAGCAGGCGTTCGAGCCCGGGAACCGCTGCGAACAACGGCGCCGCCGCCGGGCCGGCGACAATCGTCAGCCGCGCTTCGGGATGGCGCTCGAGCAGATAGGCCAGCAGACCGCTCGACAGCACCGCATCGCCGATGCGGGTGGCAGTGATAAACAAAATACGCATCCCCGGGCGCCTTATATTGCCGGCCGCCGCGCTTGCCAAGCAGGCGATCTCGGCCTAAGTCTGAGACCTCCGAGCGTGCTCCCTTGAAGGGCGCAGCATGCCCAGTTGCATCGTGCTTGAAGACCGCGGGATTCTCGCCGTTTCCGGGCCGGATCGCCGTTCCTTCCTGCAGGGGCTGATTTCGAACGACATCGAGCGGATGAGCGCCGCGGAGGTCCGCTATGGCGCGCTTTTGACCCCTCAGGGACGGTATCTGCACGATTTCATGATCGCCGACGCCGGCGAGGCGATCTGGCTCGAGACCGAGCGGGCCCGCCTGGCCGATCTGCAGCGCCGCCTTTTGCTCTATCGCCTGCGGGCCAAGGTGGCGCTCGCGGAGCGGCCGGAGCTGGCGGTGGCGGCAATCTTCGGCCCGGGCGCCGCCGCGCTGGTCGGCCTTCCGGAAGTGCGCGGGGCGGCGCGCCCGTTGACGGGCGGTGTGGCCTTCGTCGATCCCCGTCTCGCCGATCTCGGCGTGCGCGCCGTGCTGCCCCGCGCCGAAGCGCACTCTTTCCTTAAGGCGCTGGCGCTGACGCAAGCCGATTTCGCGGCCTATGACCGGCTGCGGCTCGCGCTCGGCGTGCCGGACGGCAGCCGCGATCTCGTTCCCGACAAGGCGCTGCTGCTCGAATCGGGGTTCGACGAACTCAACGGCATCGATTGGCGCAAGGGCTGCTATATCGGGCAGGAGCTGACGGCGCGCATGAAGTATCGGGGGCTCGTCAAGCGCCGCCTGCTGCCGGTGCGGATCGACGGCCCGGTTCCGGCGCCCGGAACCCCGGTCATGGCCGAGGGGCGCGAGGTCGGCGAGATGCGCTCGGCCCGCGACGGGCTCGGCCTGGCATTGCTGCGGCTCGAGGCGCTCGCCGGGAACCAGCGGCTTGCGGCCGGCGCGGCGGCGATCGTGCCGACCCCGCCCGGCTGGATGCGGCTTAGCGAGGGCGCCGCTAGCCCCGGGGAGCCGGCGGGGTGACCTGCCGGCGGGCGGCGATCGGAGCGGCGGGGATATCGCCGACATCGATCTGCGGCATCGGCCGGTCGAGCGCCCGCAGCACCGCATTGGCCAGCGTGTTGTAGTCTTTGAAGCTGCGGCGCAGCCAGCCGCGCCAGTTCGGCAGACCGCCGCTGGCATGCGCCTCGAAGGCCGCCTCGCGCGCATCGAGCGCGGATGAGACGTGATCCCAGGCCAGCTGCAACAGCGCCGCGCGCTGCAGCGCGGTGTAGCCGCCGCCGCCAAACGCTTCCTCGAGCCCGGCGGCCAGTTCGGGAGCGGCGAGGTCGCTGTCGGAGGGGGCCACCAGCAACGAGGATCCGGGCAGGATCCGCAGGATCTCCGACATGCGCTGGCGGGCCCGCAGCAATGCGATGCCGCCGGCGGCGAGATGGGCATGAGCAGGGAAGCAATAGCCCGCCGCGGTGAACTCGGGATCGCGCTCGGCGGCGGTCAGCGAGGTGCGCACCATCTGCACCGTCTCGATCAGCTCGACCAGATACTCGACCGTCGGCTCGTGATGTTTGAGGCCCATGGCATCGCTGAGGGCGAGGGCCAGGCCGAGCGTGAACTCGGCCTTCGCCAGCCAGCCGTAAAGATGGTGCCAGCGCAGCCAGCGCGGGATCGCCTCGGGAGCGGTGTCGACAAAGAACACGCGCTCCCACGGCACGAAGACGTCGTCGAGCCACATCTGGCCGTCGAGCTCGTCATAGCGATGGGACAACGGCGCCAGGAACGGGTTCTGGTCGCGCGTCGCGATCCTGCGGCACAACACGCTGACGCCGGCCGCGCCGACCGGCACGATGAAGCTGGCGCGCTGCCCGCCGATGTCGAGCCCCGACAGCGAGCCGACATAGACATCCTCGGCATAGGCCGGGCTTGTGTGCATGCCGAGCCGGCCGCGGACGACGATGCCGGAATCGGTCTCGCGCACGAGCTTTAATGCGACCTGCTGAGCGGGGTCGGGGTGCAGGCGCTGGCCGATGATCGGAGCGCCGCCGCAATAGGTCAGAAAACGGCCGCTGCCGGCGATCGCCTCGCGATAGGCCTGCGCCGCCGCGATCGAGTGCTGCGAAACGCCGAGGGTCTGCGCCGCGGTCAGAATGCCGAGCGCAATCAGATTGCCGTAGGCCGGAGTATGGGTGATGTTGCCGGCCGAGAGAAACGTCGTCTTCGCGAAGGATCGGCCCATGCCGGTCAGATCGGCGACGCTCTTCGGGGCGACATAGGCCCACGGCCGCCGCTCGCCGCCGGCATCGGGCGGTGCCAGCAGGATCTCCTGCCAGGCGGGGTCGAAATGACGATCGTACCAGGCGGCATATTCCTCAACCATTGCGCGCGTTGCGGGATGGGTGGTGACATCCGCCACCGGACCCTCTCCCATCACCCAGATCTTGCGCCCGTCGCGCAAGGCTTCGCGATATTCGGCGCCGGTTCTCATCCCCGCTCCTCCGGCCCTCCTGCGGCGGCCGCCAGCATACTCCAAGCCGCCTGGGAATGGCGCCGGAGAGTTCACTCGCCGGCCTTTTGCCGAGGCCGGAAGCCTTGCCGCCCGCACCTACTGGCCGCCCAGCTGATTCAGTTGCTGTTGGATGTCGCGATAGCGCGGGTTCGCCGGGCTGACGCCTTCGCGTTCGAGCTGGCGCTGCTGCTCGATCAGCCCGGCGCGATAGGCTTGCAGCTCCTGCTGGCCGATCGGCCCGGGGAAAGCCGGGGCCGGATAGCTCGGCTGCGGGCCGAGCGGCGCCGCCCCGATCGGCCCGGGTCGGGTCAGCAGTGGCGAAGGAACCGAGCCGGGCGGCGGCGGTGGCGGCGGCGCGGCGGCGGTCGGCGGCATCAGCGGCATCGGCGCCGGTGTCTGGGCGCCGGCCGCACCAAGGCCGGCGGTCAGCGCCGCCGCGGCAATCACCAGCCTTGCGCTTGCCCTTTTCATGCCGTGTCGCTTCCGCGAATATCGGCCAGCACGGCCTGCGCCGCCGCGAGGCGGGCGATCGGCACCCGGTAGGGCGAGCACGACACGTAATCGAGCCCGACCGCCTCACAAAAGCGGATCGAGGCCGGATCGCCGCCATGCTCGCCGCAGATGCCGAGCTTCAGCCCCGGCCGGGCGGCGCGGCCGCGTTCGGCGGCCAGGCGCACGAGTTCGCCGACCCCAACCGCGTCGAGCGTAACGAACGGATCGCGCTCAAAGATCCCGAGCTTTTGATAGGTGCCAAGAAAGCTCGCCGAATCGTCGCGCGACAGACCGTACACGGTCTGGGTCAGATCGTTGGTGCCGAAACTGAAGAACAGGGCGCTTTCGGCGATCTCGCCGGCGCGCAGCGCCGCGCGCGGCAGTTCGATCATCGTGCCGACCAGATAGGGCACCGCGATCCCCGCCTTCATCATGACCTCGCGACCGACGCGATCGATGATCTCCTTCAGGATGTCGAATTCCTTGCGGGTCGCAATCAGCGGCACCATGATTTCCGGCTCGACCTTCTCGCCGGTTTCGGCGACGACCGCGACGGCCGCCTCGAAGATCGCGCGCGCCTGCATCTCGGTGATTTCGGGATAGGTAATGGCAAGCCGGCAGCCGCGATGGCCGAGCATCGGGTTGGCCTCCTGCAGCGCCGCGGCGCGATGCCGCAGGGCGGCGACATCCTTGCCCGTCAGCCGCGCCATTTCGGCGAACTCGTCCTCGCCCTTGGGCAGGAACTCGTGCAGCGGCGGGTCGAGCAGCCGGATCGTCACCGGCAATCCCTTCATGATCCGGAACAGTTCGATAAAGTCCTGGCGCTGCATCGGCAACAGTTTGGCGAGCGCGGCCCGGCGGCCGCTTTCGTCGCTGGCCATGATCATCTCGCGCATCGGGCCGATGCGTCCGGCCTCGAAAAACATATGCTCGGTGCGGCACAGCCCGATCCCCTCGGCGCCGAAGCGGCGCGCGGTCGCGGCGTCGGTTGCGGTCTCGGCGTTGGTGCGCACCCGCATCCGGCGGATCGCGTCGGCCCATCCCATCAAGGTCGCGAAATCCCCGGACAGCTCGGGCTGGACCGTCGGCACCGCACCCGCCATGACCTCGCCGGTGGCGCCATCGATCGTGATGATCTCGCCGGCATGCATGACGCGGTTCGCGGCCGTCATCGTCCCGGCGGCGTAATCGATCCTGATCTCGCCGGCGCCGGCGACGCAGGGCCGCCCCATGCCGCGCGCCACGACCGCGGCGTGGCTCGTCATGCCGCCGCGCGTCGTCAAAATGCCGGCGGCCGCGTGCATGCCGTGAATGTCCTCGGGGCTGGTCTCGACGCGGACGAGAATGACGCTTTCGCCCTTCGCCGCCATCGCCTCGGCCGCCTCCGCCGAAAAGGCGATCTTGCCCGAGGCCGCGCCCGGCGAGGCCGGCAGGCCGCGCGCCAAGACCGCGGTCTTGGCCTTTGGGTCGAGCCTTGGGTGCAGCAGCTGCTCCAGCGATTGCGGCTCGATCCGTCCGACCGCCTCTTCCCGGCTGATGAGGCCTTCGGCGACCAGCGACACCGCGATCTTGAGCGCCGCCTCAGCGGTGCGCTTGCCGGTCCGGGTCTGCAGCATCCACAATTTTTTCTGCTGGACCGTGAACTCGATGTCCTGCATGTCGCGGTAATGATCCTCGAGGATGCGCCGCACCCGCATCAGCTCGGCGAAGACCTCGGGCATGGCCTCTTCCATGGCCGGCAATTTCGATTTGTTCGCCTCCTTGCCGGCGATCGTCAGAGGCTGCGGCGTGCGAATGCCGGCGACGACGTCCTCGCCCTGCGCGTTGACCAGATACTCGCCGTAAAGCTCGTTCTCTCCGGTCGAGGGGTTGCGGGTGAACGCGACGCCGGTGGCGCAGTCGGGCCCCATATTGCCGAACACCATCGCCTGGACCGTAACGGCGGTGCCCCAATCGCCGGGAATGTCGTGCAGGCGGCGATAGGTGATCGCGCGCGGGTTCATCCACGACCCGAAAACGGCGCCGATCGCTCCCCACAACTGCTCCTGCGGATCCTGGGGAAACTCGCGCCCGTTCCGCTCCGCGACGACATCCTTGAAACCGGCGATGACGGCCTTCCAATCCTCGGCGGAAAGATCGGTGTCGAGCATGGCGCCGACATCGAGCTTGTAGTTCTCGATCAGATCCTCGAAATAGTGGTGCTCGATGCCGAGCACGATCTGGCCGTACATCTGGATGAAGCGGCGGTAGCTGTCGTAGGCAAAGCGCGCATCGCCGCTTTTTTTTGCCAGCCCCGCGACGGCGCGGTCGTTGAGGCCGAGGTTCAGCACCGTATCCATCATGCCCGGCATCGAGACGCGCGCGCCGGAGCGGACCGATACGAGCAGCGGGTTGTCGGCGTCGCCGAAGCGGGCTCCGAGCCTTTGTTCGAGCCGCGCGAGATGCTCGGCGACCTGCTCCCGGAGCCCCGGCGGGTAGGTTTTGCCGTGGCCGTAGAAATAGGTGCACACCTCGGTCGTGATCGTGAAGCCGGGCGGCACCGGCAAGCCGAGCCGGCTCATTTCGGCGAGCCCCGCCCCCTTGCCGCCCAGCAGATCGCGCATTTCGGCCCGCCCCTCGGCGGTGCCGTCGCCGAAGCCGTAGACCCATTTCTTCATGCCCCGCTCATCCTTCGATCTGCGAGAAATCGGCAACCTGGTTCATTGTGGCCCGGATGGCCGACAGCAGCCGCAGGCGATTCTCGCGCAACCTGCTTTCCTCGCAATTGACCGTAACCTTGTCGAAGAACGCGTCGATCGGCTGCCGCAACTGCGCCAGCGCCGCCATCGCCCCGGCAAACTCTTCGCGTGCAAGCTCAGTTCCGGTGTCCCGGCTCACCTCTGAGAGGCTGTCGAACAGGGCCTTCTCCTCGGCCTGTCGCAGCAGGGCGGCGGCAACCGGCCCGTCGTAGCGCCGCCCGTCCCGCCTTTCCTCGATGGCGACGATATTGGCGGCGCGGCGATAGGCGACGAGCAGATTGGCCCCATCCTCGCTGGCAAGGAAGGTGGCGAGCGCATCGACGCGCGCGCGCAGCCGCACCAGATCATCCTCCCCCAGGGCAAAGACCGCCGCGATCAGATCGTGGCGTACTCCTTCTGCGCGCAGATGCACTTTCAGGCGATCGGCGATAAAATCCAGTACCTCGCCCGCCGTCGCCCCGGTATTGACGGCAAAAAAATTGGCGCCCCGCGTGAACAGAGGGCGCAGCGAAAGGCGCAGCTTATTTTCGAGAATGATCCGAATGACGCCTTGCGCGGCGCGGCGCAAGGCGAAGGGATCGCGCGACCCGGTCGGTTTCTCGCCGATCGCGAAGAAGGCGGCGAGCGCATCGATCTTGTCGGCAAGGGCGACAACAATGCTCTCGGGCGCGGCCGGGCAGGTATCGTTCGGGCCTTGCGGCTTGTAATGCTCGGCGATCGCCTGCGCGACCCGCGGGTCCTCGCCGTCTTCGAGAGCGTAGTAGCGCCCCATAATCCCCTGCAATTCGGGGAATTCACCGACCATGCCGGTCGAGAGGTCGGCCTTGGCCAATCTCGCGGCCGCGCAGGCGCGATCCAGATCGGCGCCCGGCACCTGCTCGACGAGCAAATGGGCGAGGAGACCCATCCGCTCGGCCTTGTCGTACATGGTGCCGAGCTTTTCGTGATAGATGCGCTCCTTCAGCTTTTCGACCCGCTCCCTGAGCGGCACTTTTCTGTCCTGCTCCCAAAAAAACCGGGCATCGGCGAGGCGGGCGCGCAGGACGCGCTCGTTGCCGGCGACGATCGCCGCGCCGCCGTCCGGCGCCAGGTTGTTGGCGACGAACAGAAAGCGCGGCGCCGGCGAACCGTCCGGCGACAGGCAGGAAAAATACTTCTGATGCGTGCGCATCGCCGCCGTCAGCACCTCCGGCGGCAGGACCATGAAGGCGGGATCGACCGCGCCGATCAGCGGGACCGGAAACTCGACGAGGCCGGCGACCTCGTCGAGCAGCGCGGGATCGGGTTTGACATGCAGCTGGGCCGCGGCGGCAAGCCGCTCGAGGCCGTCGCGGATCATGCCCGCGCGACGGTCGCGATCGAGAACGACATAGGCCTCTTCGAGCCGCTCGCGATAGTCGGCGGCGTCGCGCACGGCGATCTCGCCCGGCGCCAGGAAGCGATGCCCGCGCGTCTTGCGCCCGACCGGCACGGTGCCCAGATCGAGCGGCACGATCTCGCCGTCAAACAGGCAGACGACCGAGATCAAAGGCCGCACCCAGCGCAACGGCGCGGCCGGAAAGCGCATCGATTTGGGCCAGGAAAGCTCGGCCATCGCGGCGCCGATCAGCGCCGGCAGAACCTCCGCCGCGGCGCGGCCGGGCCGCTCGATGACGGCGAAGTAGAAGGCGCCGCGGCCGGTGTCGCGGATCTCGCACGCGGCCGGAGTGCACCCGGTTGCGCGCAGAAAGCCGTCGATCGCCGCTTGCGGCGCGCCGACGCGCGGGCCGCGCCGTTCCTCACGGCGGCCGGGCTGCCGCGCCGGGATACCCTCGGCGATCACCGCGAGCCGCCGCGGCGTCACGAAGCCCGCAAGCCTCTCGGCCGGGATCTCGGCCGCGGCGAGCTTGTCGCGCAGCAGCGCGCACAGCCCGGCGATCGCCGCGCGCTGCATGCGCGCCGGGATTTCTTCGGACAACAGTTCGAGCAGCAGCTCGCCCCTGCGGGCCGGCCGCGTCGGGGAACCGGCGATCTCGCGCTGCGGCTCCATCTATTCGCAGCCTTTAAGCCAGCTCTCGCAACACGCCCGGGCGAGCGCCCGCACGCGGGCGATATAGGCGGCCCGCTCGGTGACGCTGATGGCCCCACGAGCGTCGAGCAGGTTGAACAGATGGCTCGATTTCAGGCACTGATCGTAAGCCGGCAACGCCAGCCCCCGCGCGATCAGCGCCCGGCATTCGGCCTCGGCATCGGCAAAATGGGCGAAAAGCTTGGCGGTATCGGCATATTCGAAATTGTAGGCCGAAAACTCCCGCTCCGCGCGCCGGAACACATCGCCGTAGGTAATCCGGCCGGGCCCCGATACCCCGTTGAAATCGAGATCAAAAACGCTCTCGACCCCCTGCACATACATCGCCAGCCGTTCCAGCCCGTAGGTCAGCTCGGTCGACACCGGATCGCATTCGATCCCGCCGACCTGCTGGAAATAGGTGAACTGGCTGACCTCCATGCCGTCGAGCCAAACCTCCCAGCCAAGCCCCCAGGCGCCCAGCGTCGGGCTTTCCCAATCGTCCTCGACAAAGCGAATATCGTGCCGGCTCATGTCGATGCCGAGCGCCGCCAAACTTTGCAGATACAGATCCTGGCTGTCGGGCGGAGCCGGCTTCAGAATGACCTGGAGCTGGTAATAATGCTGCAGTCGGTTCGGATTCTCGCCGTAGCGGCCGTCGGTCGGGCGGCGCGAGGGCTGGACATAGGCGGCGCGCCACGGTTTGGGGCCGAGCGCGCGCAGCGCCGTGGCGGGATGAAACGTACCGGCGCCGACCTCGACATCATAGGGCTGCAGGATGACGCAGCCGCGCTCCGCCCAATAGCGCTCGAGGGCGAGGATCAGCGCCTGGAAACTCACCGGTGCGGCCACCGTCTCACCGCGGATGCGGGCAGTCCCGCCGGCCGCAATCGGGGGCGCCGGCCGCGACATAGGTGCCGCAGACCCGGCAGGCGATCAAATCCTCGGCCTCGATCCGAGGCGGCGGGTTGGGGCGCATGTCGGGGCGGCGCGGCGGCTGGCGCGGCGGCCCGTTGAGCCGACGCAGCCCGTACCACACCGCGGCGATGACGAGGATCAGCCATACGAGCTGCGGAAGATCAAACATCGACGAGGTTTACCGGCACCGATAAAGCGCGGTCAAGCCCGCCCCGGACCCAATTTTAGAGCCCGAAGCGCGCCCACAACAGCCGCGCCTCAAGCCATTCGGCGATCTCGGCCGCCACCGCGAGCGGATCCCGCGCGAAAAAAGGAAGCCGCCGCCACGGCAGCCAGCGCCGCCTGTCGGGGCCGACCGGGCGCAGCCGAACCCTGTCGCCATAGCGCGCGCGCATGACGCCGCGAACCTCGCCGATGCCGTCGATCAGCCCGCGGGCGAGCGCCATGCGGCCGGTCAGCACCTCGCCTTCGAACAGCGTCTCGTCGGCGGCATCGATCTTGCCGGCGCGCCGCCGGCGGACCTGCTCCTTGAAGGACTGATGAATGTCCTGTTGCAGCGCCCGCAGCCGATCGACGTCGGAGGGATTTTCCGGCAGGAACGGGTCGAGCAGCGATTTGCGCGCCCCGGCCGTATGCAGGCGGCGCTCGATACCAAACCGCTCGATCAGCCGGTTGAGCCCGAACCCGGCGCTGATCACGCCGATGGAACCCACCAGCGAGGTCTCCTCACCATAGATCTCGTCGCCGGCAAGCGCCAGCCAATACCCGCCGGAGGCCGCGACATCCTCGGCAAAGGCGAAGACCGGCACCCCCTTTTCCTCGGCAAGCTGGCGGATGCGACGGAAGAGCAGCGCCGACTGGGCCGGAGCGCCGCCCGGCGAATTGACGACGAGCGCGACGGCGACCAGACCGGGCAAGCGGAACGCCTTCTCGATCGCGCCGGCGTGGCTCGCCAGCGAAATCCCGTCCCGCCGCGGCCGCGGCATGATCACCCCTTCGAAACGCAGCACCGCGACAACCGGCGGGCGCGGCCAGTGCCTTGCGAATAGAGCGAGCTCGCGCACTCTCATCGGGTCCGAAGATGGGGTGTCGAACGCGCCGGCGCCAGGCGGAAAAGCGCCTCACAGATCGAGCCCCTCCCCCTCTCGCAGCACCGCCTCGGCGGGGGCCGTGTAGCTGCCGTCGGGCGCATGCAGGACAAGGCCGGCGGCGAGCCGGGCGGGGGCCGCAACCTGCTTGCGGGCGCGCACAAGAACCCGGCTTGCCGGCTTGCCCGCGCCCGCCCACAGCGGAAAAATCACGACTTCGCCGGCCCGGCCGGCGATCTGCGCCAACAGCGCATCGAGGCGATCGGCGCGGTGAATGAATGTCACGGTTCCCTTGGCGCGCGCCATCGCCAGCGCAAACCGCACCCAGGCGGCCAGATCGGCCTCGCCCTCGACGGTGGCCGCGGCCTTGCCCGGCAGCGACGGCGGCGTGACGCGGGCGGGGTCGTGGAAGGGCGGGTTCGCCATGACATGATCGAAAGAGCCGAATGACAGCCGCGGCGGCGGCACCGCAAGGTCGCCCTGCATGACCGAAAGCCGGCTCTCCATCCCGTTGAGGATGATGTTGTCGCCGGCGAGGCGGACGAGATCGCGCTGCATTTCGACGCCGACGACGCGGCAGGAGGGCACGCGCGCGGCCAAGCACAGCATCGCCGCGCCGACGCCGCAGCCGACGTCGAGCACGCTCTGATGGGGCTCGGCCGGGATCGCGGCGGCCAGGAATACGGGATCGATGGCGACGCGATAGCCGGCCGCCGGCTGCCGCAGGCGAACCCGGCCGCCCAGCAGGCGGTCCTCGGTAAACTGCGGTTCCGGAGTATGCCCTCCGCTCATCAGATCTCTTCGCCGGCCGCCAACAGAGCGGCGCGGGCGCGCGGATAGTCCTCCGCGGCCACGACCAGGCGGCGCGGGATGGCGCCGATACTGCCTTCGACGAGGCTGGTGTGCTGGTCGAGCACAAAGCTCTCGATGCCGCGGTCCCGGAGCAGCGCCTGCAACCAGGACAGGCGGACCGGATCGTTCGTCCGCAGCAATTCCTTCATCGGCGCCCCGATCGGAAAATCGCGCCGCGGATTGCGCCGCGGCTCTTGACCACAACCCCGGCCATTCTATGCTCGCTGGCATTCGGGCGCGTCAACCCCCGGCTCATAGCTGCCGGCGACGCGGGAGACAAGCGGAACGGGCGGAGAAGGCGGTGGCGCTGGTGGCAAGTGTCGGTCCGCAGCGCGAACGGTCGAGGCCATCCCTCGATGCGTTGTCGGACCTGCTTGGCGGCGATCTCGCCGCCGTTAACCAGTTGATACTCGAACGCATGCAGAGCCCGGTGGCGCTGATCCCGCAACTCGCCGGGCATATTGTCGCGGGCGGCGGCAAGCGGCTGCGGCCGATGCTGACGCTGGGATGCGCCCGCCTGTGCGGCTATCGCGGCACGCGGCATATCGCGCTCGCCGCCGCGGTCGAATTCATCCATACCGCGACCTTGCTGCACGACGATGTGGTCGACGACAGCGATCTGCGCCGCGGGCGCGATACCGCGAATGCGCTGTGGGGCAACAAGGCCGCGGTTCTGGTCGGCGATTTTCTGTTCAGCCGCTCCTTCGAGCTGATGGTCGGCGACGGGTCGCTGCGCGTGCTCGAGATCCTGTCGCGGGCCTCGGCGATCATCGCCGAGGGCGAAGTGCGGCAGCTCGTCACCGCCAACGACATCACGACCACCGAGGAGGCCTATCTCGGCGTCGTCGAGGCCAAGACGGCCGAATTGTTCGCGGCGGCGAGCCGGCTTGGGGCGGTCGTCGCCGAGCGTCCGCGCGCCGAGGAGGAGGCGCTCGATCGTTTTGGCCGCAATCTTGGGATCGCCTTTCAGCTGGCCGACGACGTGCTCGACTTCGCGGCCCGGGAGAGCGAGCTTGGCAAGTGTGTCGGGGACGATTTCCGCGACGGCAAGATCACATTGCCGGTATTGCTGGCGCTCAACCGCGGCGATGCCGAGGAGCGCGCCTTCTGGCGGCGCACGCTCGAGGAGATGGATCAGCGGCCGGGCGATCTCGAACGGGCGATCGGGCTGATCGAGCGCCACGGCGCCGGCGCCGAGACCTTGCGGCGGGCCCGTCTTTATGCCGCGGCCGCGATCGAGGCATTGTCGGTGTTCCGCGACGGGGCCGAGCGGCGGGCCCTGATCGAGGCCGCGGTCTTTGCCGCCGAGCGCGGCCACTGACCCCTTCACGCCCGGGTTCCGTGCACCGATATTGCGTGGGCGCCGCATCGGCGTTATAGAGCGCGCCGGAGCGTCGGAGTGTAGCTCAGCCTGGTAGAGCACTGCTTTCGGGAGGCAGGGGCCGGAGGTTCAAATCCTCTCACTCCGACCATTGATCCAAGGGCTTAGCCGACAGCGCCGGCGCGCCGCCCGAAACCTAGCAAGCACATAGCAAGCAGGAAGCGCGCTTTCGGTCCCTATTTCCCGGCGGCGCTCCAGGCGGCGGCACAGAGCTCCGCCGCGGCGGGCGCCTCCCGGTCCCTTTCCTCGGCCCGCGTCACATAGCGCAGCGCGAGCCACGCCTGCGCCACCGCGCGGCCGGCGGTCAGCGCCGTCCTTGCCGCGGCCAGTTGCGTGCCAACGCGGCGGTCGTCGATCGGCCACGACAGGATCATGAACCGCCCCGGGATTTCCGGAAGCAATTTGGCTTGAGTCAGGCTGCCATGGCCTGACCGGCGATTTGGGCGTTGTAGCGCGCCTCGGCTTCGGCGGGAGGAATATTGCCGATGGGTGAAGTGGACCCCATCCGTGGGACCGCTCGGACCGGTTTCTTAGTTGGAAGCTGGACCGTTCCGACCTTGTGAAGCCCTTATGCGATCAAAGCCTGTTGTGGTTGTGGCGGCTGTGGGCATATGGGC